>Ga0126327_10000003_pt1 | contig 251717 bp, 226 predicted proteins | sample InaspJWI30metaG_FD_101392 | JGI IMG/M metagenome (GOLD analysis project Ga0126327, IMG submission 101392) | Marine gutless worms symbiont microbial communities from Oahu, Hawaii - Inanidrilus sp. 1 OAHU.JWI-30 metaG | ecosystem: Host-associated > Annelida > Digestive system > Unclassified... | reverse complement strand
TCGACACCAACTCAAACATCCCCGCCGAATGGCGCTACGACCCAGGCCGCGATATGCTAGCTCCCAACTTCACCAGATATACAGCCCTAAGAAAAATCAAATACAAGGGCAAATCGGCAACTTCCCAAATCACCTCAAATTACCGCAAAGATATGGATGGATACAAGCTAACTCCAGGTGAGTGGGATGCCTACGTAAGCAATCTGCCAGACGATGCCTTATCTAACAAACGAATGTACGCCGATGCGATGTTTGGAACACTCAGATCAGATGTAGCTGAGGCAATTGGCGAGGATGTTAAGTTGATGGTAAAGGATCGCTCCATAATCCACGGATCCCGTGCTCGTAAAAAAGATGATATCAACTTGTCCCAAGATCAGCTGAAAAAACTACCCAAAGCCAGTTCCAATCCGGACGCCATCTACAAGGACAATGCCACTGGCAACCTAGCCTTCCGCTACGCAGCGGAGTGAGGAAAAAGACACCATAATAGTTTTCTTGCCAGGTAGTGGCATCACCTCATTATCGTTGCATACGTTTTTTTTAGCGGTGAAAGGTGTAATTGATTCTGATAGAAGACACTCTCTATTGTGGAGGAAATAGGCCGCCGAGTCTCGGACTCGAACCGAGCTATAATCTTGACATCGCATTCTCAATGCGACCGGAACCCCTATCCCCATCTGGCAGGGCCATACCTCGGCAACCCAACAGAACTATAGCACAATCAAAATAGTTTAACAAGTGTTTTTCGCACCCGCGAGAAGCGCGGCTTCCCCACCTAGGGCCATGCCTCGGCAACCCAATATTGTTATTGGCACAGTCAATAATCTTTGGCAAAAATTCCTGCTTTTCGGCCGAGAAAACGAAAATTCTCTCATCTTCTCTCATTTTGCCTGGCCAAAAACCCATGGCAAATATTATTCTAATGCGCTGCTACATAAAAAATTAGCTCAATCTCACCCTAAAATTCCATTTTCTCAAACTATCTGCCCCCCTACAAAGCAGCCTCGTGGGAGCATCGCCTGCAGACAGGCTAGGACGCCTGCTTTCGGAAGTAAGTGTTAGTCTCAACGGCTGCAGATAGTCTAGCTCCACCCCGCGAAGCGCCATCTCTCTCAAAAAGTGTCCACAGAAAGCCATATTCATGACGAGCAAATTGGAGATTAGGTAGACAGCACTCTCGGCTAATCCTTTGCAGGCCCGGAATATAGACTTAATAAAGAAAACTTGTTCTTCTATTATAGCAGAGCTTTCTCCTATGCAAAAATGTATTCAAGAGAATATAGTACGCATATGCCAGGCTATTCCGTTTACCAATCCTGTAGAATTGATTCCTTTGTGAACGAACATCCGAATTTGTTCCGGCAAAAAAATTCTTTTTTCAAACCTACTTACTATGTAGTTAAAAACCACGAAATGGGAGATTGGTTGAAATGGCGCTTGGCTGACAGGTTTGGCGCGGTGCTAGGACTTGATATTTTGGACATCGACCAGGCCATTCAGGAATTCAGCGGCTGGTACGCGGATTCTACTAGCCATCGGAAGGTGCTGTTTTCTAAGAGAGAAATGAAACTTGTAATTTATAAGGCATTGGAGGAGTTTCTTGAGGAGGATGACCCCTCTTTCAAAACTATACAGGCCTATCTTGCCAAGGCGCCTCGCGGCGGGGAATCTGAGTGGCTCTGGTATCTTGCCGGCTCAGTTGCGGATGCCTTTATTTTCTGCGATTCGAATTTTTCAGAACCATGGGAGGAGTTGAAAACCACGTGGCAGCCCTTGCTTTGGGAAAGAATCTTTCGTTCCAAGCTTCCGTATAGTTCTTCTGGCAGAGAGTTATCCGAGATTGTTAGGTTGGAGAAAGAATCGAAGGAGGATTCGGTTCGAATTGTAATTCTCTTACCGGGTTTGCTTGGTGAACATGTGCTGCGGTTTATTCGGCATATGGGAAGGAAGCACGAGGTTCATCATCTTCTTATCATGCCTATATGGGCCAAAAATCCGTCTCGGGCCTTCGTGTTCAATAATTCACGACCGGTTCGGCATATGGCTCTGCTTTGCAAGCCATTGGAAGAGAGGAGGTTTGAAGCCATACCTGCCAAGGGCAAGGATGGCGCCACAGTTCTGGAACGGCTGCGGAAATCTCTGAGGGATGATGAGCCTGTTCAAGGAGCCATCCTCGACGATGGCAGCCTTGGCATACACAGCGTATGCGGACCGAGGAGGGAAATCGAGGTTCTTAAAAATCTCATTCTCGCCGCGCTCCGGGAAGATGAAAGTCTTGCCCCTGCCGATATAGCGGTGCTAGCCCCGGATATCACTTCTTATGCTCCGTATATAGGGGCAGTTTTCTCCTCAGTGGATGATGTTGAATATAAGCTCATGGATATGTCGACCCCCATCCTAGCGCCTTATCCGATGGCCTTTAAAACGCTCGCTTCAATGCCGGGTTCTCGCTTCGGCAGACAAGCATTGCTGTCGTTATTTGACAATCCCTGCTTTGCTCCCACGGGGGGACAACCGGAGTTGGCCTCCGAGTGGAAGGACATAGTGCAGGAACTCCATGTTCGTTGGGGTAGCACTGAGGAACACAGGCGTGAGGAAGGCGCCTCCGATGTGCTTACAGGAAGTTGGGATAGCGCCTTTGAACGCCTGCTGGCCGCCTATTACCACGATGAAGACGATAACCCGGATTTACTACCGGCCAAGTATTTCAGCGATACCGACACTCAGAGCGCGGGCAAGCTAATATGTATAATCCGCACCCTTGATATGAAACTGCGTCAACTTCACAAGAAAGCTCTTTCCCTCTCGGAATGGGCCGATTTCTGGCTGGAAATCACAGAGGCTTGGCTTATAGCGCAGCCCGACAGCAAGGATGGGCTTAGCATACGGAGAGGACTCGATAAGCTGAGCGAACTTAGCAAGAGGCTAAGTGGTTTTTCCGATTTTTCCAAACAGACGATACCCTGGCCGGTATTCTCTGCACTCCTAGACGAGACGTGCCTCCCTAGCAGCATACATCACAGCTACAGTTCGGGACGCGGGATTGTCTTCGCGTCGATTCGAAATCTTCGCTGCATACCCTTTCGCCGCATCTACATGCTGGGGATGAACGAAGGCGCCTGGCCCCCCCGGCAAATTTTGCCGGGGTTTGATTTTAGAAATACGATGGAGAATTATGTCAACCTCTCGCGTGAGGCGGAGGATCGGCTTTGCTTCCTGGAAGTATTCTTTTCGGCCAGGGACAGTGTTACGTTCCTATATACCGGGAGAGACAGTGAACTAGGAACTCGGCTTTCTCCCGCCGCGCCGATAGTTGAATTGATGGAGCACCTGGAGGAGGGCGCCCAAGCCTTGCTTAAGAGTCATCCTCTTGCTCCCTATCACCCCTCATTCGAGGAAACTAATCGAACGAGTACTTTCAAGGGGGCAAGAGGGGAAGTTGGAAAGGCAAGAATATCCGAAGGAGAAGGCAGAATTGATTCCTTTTCGCCGCAGCATCTCGCTCTGGCGCGATCGCTCCACGAGAAAAGGAGCCGACCCGCGCCATCCTCGGCAGTTCCTTCCCTGCCCGCGAGGGAATTGGATAGCATCGATTGGCAGGCGCTCGTGAAGTTTTTGCGTAACCCAGTGGAGCATTTCTATCGTGAGCGAATGGGTGTAGCCCGGCCGGAAATGCCGAGCGATCTTGACGAATACGATGTATTGGAACCGAATCATCTGGAGTGGTGGAACTGGCGTAGGAGCGCGGTGTTGGAAGGCTCCGAAAATCTAAGTTCAGCCGCTAAGCTGGTAGACAGTTTTTGTAATTACATCTCCCGTGAGGGTTCGGTTTCGAGCAGCGCAGTGAGCGAGCTACAGAAGGAACAGTGGTTGGAAGAATCGAAACTGCTCATATTCAGTTTAGAGGATTTGAAATCTGAGGACTTTGAACTTGGACTGCCCTTCCACTGTCGTTTTCTGCCTGAAATCGATTACCAGCATCAGTCTGATCAGCCCGCCATCGGGATAGACGGAAGAATCAAGCCCGTACCTGGGAAAGAACTTCATCTCCCGGCGCCTCGGGTAGGGGGGGAGCACGTGCTGCAAGTCACCGGACTTATTAGAGGATTAAGACTGCCTTCCGAGGAATCGGATGGATCGGTTTGGACGATGCTGGATTTTGCAAGTGCGCGAGGACTCGGTTCCAAGCATAGACTACGTGCTTGGATCGTCGCGCTCATGATTGGCGGCGCTCTGGGATCTAAGGGACCACGGGAACTGCGAGTGTTTTACTTGGGCGGAGGCGAGAGGAAACTAAGACGTTATTTTTTTGAAGAGCCCTCGTTTGAAAACGAACAGGATTCCATTCTTATAGCGAATTCAAAGGAATTACTGATGACACTGCTGAAAGTATTTCGGGCCGGAGAGAAGGCGCCAATACCACTCTATCCGGATTTGGCAGATGAAATTGACAAGTTAAGCAGGAAGGAGAAGAACGCGGCGGAAGAGAATAAGGATGTCGAAGGGGAACTTGCCAAGAAGGCCTGGAATGAGCTGGTAACTTCGAGTTGGGGCGCCAACGCCGTGCAGAGTTGCTACTACCGGAAAAATTTTCTCGGCTCACCCGATTTCTCCGAAACCTTTATTGATGCCTGGAAAAAGCTCTATTGCTGCAGAGGCGGATTGCTTCCAAGGCAGGATAGAAATTTTATATGAGGGAGATGCCTCATGCTTAGTTGGGATTATGAGCAGGGTTTTTCGGCTTGAATCCTGCCCGAACGAGGGGCCTTTCTTCTTAGAGGCCTCTGCCGGCACGGGTAAAACCCATACACTCGAAAGAATTGTCGCTCACCTTGTCGGAAGGAACGAAAATCCGCTGCAAATCGAGAATATTCTGGTAGTTACCTTTACCAATCGAGCGGCGCGAGAAATGAAGGAGCGTATTAGAAACTATCTACTGCGTTTATCTAGTGAGGGGAAGGAAGAGGAGCGGAGCCGCTACCTTAGGGCTATTTCAAGCTTTGATAGGGCGGCCATCTATACGATTCATGGTTTTTGTCGGATGGTGCTAAGCAGTTGGCCCTTTGAGAGCGCTTCGCCCTTTAATCAGGAACTAAGTCTGAGCAGAGAGCCCGAAAGACAGGCGATTAGAGCATGGATTTCAGGCCTCCACGAAGAGAATTCTAATTGGAAATTGATTAGGCCCGCGTATCGTAGTTCGCGGGGAGTCGAGGAGTTGATTCAAGATTTGGTTCGCAGAATCACCTCGGATAACATCCCGGCTAGAGCTCGAGTAGAGCCGGGCGAGGAAGACTTAGACAAATTTGTGAATTTCTTTGAAACTTCCGGAGCAGAGGGAAGTGGCTTAGAGAGGGCTAGCAATAAGCTTTTCAAACCCGATTGGGATGCAGCGGTTATTTCAGCCGTTTTCAGTGAGGGAGTAGGAAAGAGAAAGAGGGCCGTAAGCGTTGAAAGCATTAAAGAGTATATGAAGGCCTGCCGAGGGATTAGGGATCTCGACAAGCTTTCAGAGGTGGCTTTTGACAAAGATTCGGGGAAGCACTTTCTTGAACTGCTCGGCGCTGCCTTGGCCTCCGAATCCGCGAATTTCAAACTTGGCAAACCCCTAGCGGATGCACTGGTTAAATTCTTTGCGCAAATAGAACCCTATGCGGAACGTCCGATCGGGAAAGACGATTCGCTAATTTCCCTGATTGACCGCTATATGTATTTTGCTCTTACCGACCCCGCCATGTGCGAGATTCGAAAGAGGATTGAGCGCGCGAAACTCAGTACTGGACAATTGAACTATGCCGATTTGATTCGCAGAGTTACCGAGAATGTACAGGCGCCGGACTCACCCCTCCTTCCCATATTGAGGAATAGATTTTCCGCTGCGCTTATTGACGAGTTTCAGGACACTGATCCGAAGCAGTGGATGCTTTTCAAGCGAGTTTTTGGCGAAAGTGACACGGGACATGTTCTGGGATTGATTGGCGATCCCAAGCAGTCGATTTACGGTTTTCGCGGAACGGGTCTGCAAACCTACCTAGAGGCGAGAAATCTGGTTCCGCGGGAGAGGGTATTTCGATTGGGTACGAACTACCGTTCAAAGGAAAACCTGGTTAGGGCTGCGAACAGATTCTTTGCACCCTTATTTGAGTCTGCTGAGTTTAGTTTTGAACCGGCGGAATCAGGATACAAAGGAGAGAGGGTTCTGGAGTGGCCGGATGCCAAGGCGGCGATAAATATGCTGGGTGTAGAATCTAGGCGGGATTCCGCCGAGCTGATAGCCGGCTATATTCGGAGACTTCTGGATTCCGAGGAGGGAGGAATTTGGAGAATGGCGGATGGTAGCAGAGAAAGAGTGCTTGCCTCGGACATAGCAGTTTTAGTTCGGAGAAGGGTGGAGGAGGAGGAGATTTCTCGGCTGCTTAGGGGGCTTGGCATCCGGGTGCAGAGACTCAGGAGCCAATCTATCTTCGATCAGGAAATTGTGAGTCTACTTGATGGGCTGCTGAGCGCCTTCGATAATCCTCGGGATGCATCTCGCTGGCGCTCCTTGCTGCTTGGAAATCTCTTTTCCCTCCCTCCGGAGTATCTGGATTGCTTCGAGAGAGAGGGCAGGTTGGATGAATTTATTGAGAAGGGAGATGAATGCCGGATTCGGTTTAATTCGGGCCACGCCACCAAGGCGATAGAGGATTTTTTTCGATTTTCAACGGTGCTGGGCACCTGGATCTCTGCTGCCGGAAATAGGGAACTTGGAACTTATTTGGAGAGTTCCTGGCCGGAGCGGATTCTAGCCGAGTCTGAGGGGGAGCGCATATGGCAGGATTGGAGGCATATCTGCGAGCTTATTCAGAGTAAGCAATCAGATGGCATGCGGGATATCTCTCTTATCCGGGAATGGATGCAGGAAGGTTCGACGCTTCCGGATGATGATGAGGACGCGATTCGATTGGAATCCGAGGAGCCTGCTGTTCGGGTGCTTACGATGCATAAGGCGAAGGGACTCGAATTTCCCCTGGTGTTCATCCACGGTGGGTATGGCCACAGGGACAAGAAGAGTAGGAAATGGCCATGGAGAGAGTATCGCTTCGTGAAGGGAGGCGAACTGGTAATTGACCGCCTCCAATTGAACTCAAACCGGGAACGGCACCTTCTGTTCGAATGGGAAGAAGCAAAACGGCTATGGTATGTGGCCTTCACAAGAGCCGTGGAAAGGCTGTGGATTCCCATTGTGTCGGGAAAATTGCTTACGGAGGGAGAATCGCTTCTTGCCCAGTCCTTGGAATTGGAGGGAGTAGGTTCGAAGGAGTTCGGCAAAATACCTCCGCACCAGATTATAGGCAATGGCAAGGCCTTTCGCGAAAAGTTGCATAAGAGCCTTAATCGCCTGTGTCGGAGCGAGCCGGAATTATTCTCGTTCTCCAAAGGTAAGCATTTAGAGCTGCCGCCGCTGGAATCTCCCGTAATTCCGGAGCCCACCGCCGCCAGTTTACCCACCGTGTCTTTTGGCGATCGTGATTTAGCTCGGAGTTCGTTTACTTCGCTCACCTCAGAGAAAAGATCCGCCTCTGGCGTATTATGGGATGCGGACAAAGTACCGCTATCATCGGACGGCGGGACGAATTTCGGCGATTTGATTCACAAACTTTTTGAACATTGCAATTTCGAACGAGCGCGGGAACTTGGGGAGAAGCAGTGGTGCGAAGATGAGGAGATTGACAACTTTTTCCAGAACAACACGTTGAACTTCTATAATTTGGAATGGTATACGGAAAGGGCTTCAGACTTGAAAAAAATCGTGTGGCGCTGCCTACACGCCAAAATTCCGAACCTGGGTTGCCTGTGCGATGTGAGAGCGCGGGCTAGAAAGACCGAGGTTGAGTTTGTTATGGCGGTTCGTAAGGACTGCCGGCTTAACCTGAAGGATATCGACAAGCAAGTTTTCAACGGCTTTTTAAGTGGTTTTATCGATCTTCTAATCTGTACAGGGAGTAGTTGGTGGGTGGTGGATTGGAAGACTAACCTGCCTCCTGAGAAGCATTGGGAGGGCGCATATGATGATAAGATCCTCAGATTAATTATGAATGAGCGCAACCATCATTTCCAGTATGAGCTTTATTTGCTGGCCCTCTGTGTATCACTCTCTGCTGAGTGGGGGCGGACTGTGAACTGGAAGGAGGAAATAGGAGGCGCGGCGTACTTGTTTGTCCGGGGAATCAAAGAGGGGCGTCCAGAGGGAATTTATTCCGGGAAACCCTCACTGGACCGTATGCTAGAGCTTACTTCGGCGTTGGGAGTGGGGGATGTGTTGATATGAGGAATTGGGAGCGGGCCGGACTGTACTCAGGTTATCTGGCGGATTCCTTGATTAGGGGTTTCAGCCCGGGAGCTAAGGAATTGGGACGCTGGTTGCTGCTGCATCTGGCCGAACAGGCTCAACGGGGGCATTTGAGAACCGATCTCAGTAGACTCGAATCGGAAATGGAAGAATCGCTCTCATCGCTGAAAGGATTAGAAAAAATGCCGGATAGCATCCCAAAGCAGTTAGCAGGCGAACTTGGGAATCTAATTTCACTGGGAGAGAAAAACGGGCTTATAGCTAAGCTTGCCGCGCCTGACACTCCTGTCTGCTCTCTTGAAAAACCGCGTCCGCCGTTGGTTCTAAGCAGCGATGAAAGGTATCTGTATTTTCTGCGAAGGAGGAAGGAAGAGGATTCGCTCTTGAAAAAACTAGAGATTCGCTCAAGGAGAACAGCGCCTACTGATAAATTTTGCTCACAAGTTGGACAGGAATCTGCTGTAGCGGCGAATTCAGAGTCGGATGCCGCTGCGATACTACTCGGCAAACTTGCAAGTGGTCTGCGTTTAATCCTGCTGAGCGGCGGTCCTGGAACGGGCAAAACCACTGCAATTGTCAATTTGCTGAGCCTTTTGCCGCTGGATAAACTCAAAGTGGCATTGACGGCGCCCACCGGACGCGCCGCGGCGAGAATTAACGAGAGCCTTAGGGGAAAAATCGAAAATGACCGGAATTCGATTGGCCGGACTATACAGAGTCTTATCAGAATGCTGCCGAATCGGGAGCCGCGACACAACGCGGATAATCCTATTGCGGCTGATTTGGTGATAGTGGATGAGGTTTCTATGGTGGATGTCGCACTTATGAACCAGCTGCTCGATGCCCTTCCCGGGGAAGCGGCGTTAATCTTGGCGGGCGATCCGAACCAGCTTCCTTCCGTGGAATCGGGCGCCCTACTTGCGGATTTGCTATCCGGGGCTAGGGAGGCGGAAAATGCCAATCGGCGTGGACCACTGCAGGGGGGCGTGTTAACCCTCGATAAGGTGTATCGATCCGATACAGGAATATTGGCTGCGGCCGCAGCCGTAAGAGCGGGCGATGCGGAGGCCCTAAGGGATGTATTTAAGAGTGATGAATCTCTTAACTGGCATGCGATGACAGGTTTCTCAAAGATGGCGCAACGTATTGCGAACAAATACAAAGAACGGCGGGATTTTTCTGAACTGTGCGTCCTAAGTCCTCTGCGCCATGGATTCTGGAGCGTTTCCAAGCTCAATGATAGGATTTCCCAAATCATTGGGGGGAGAACAACTCCGTTTGAGGGGATGCCCGTGATGATTATCCGCAACGATGCGTCTAGAAATCTTTGGAATGGAGATAGGGGACGCATAGTTCTTCGGGGGAATAGATGCTGGGCCAGGATAGAGACTGGGGGGAAGGAGTTCCCACTGGCCGCCCTACCCGGATGGGAACCCGCTTGGGTTCAGACTATTCACAAGAGCCAGGGTTCGGAATTCGATGAGGTGATTGTGATACTTCCACAGATGACGGGACACCTTCTTACGCGTGAAAATCTGTATACTGCGATAACTAGGGCGAAGAAGAGAGTGGGCCTGTTTGCTGAGTTCACCGAGGTGGAAATAATCTTGGCTCGAGAGGTAATGAGAAATTCCAGGATTCGAGATTGGGCCGCGGCGGCATAGCCGGGCCTGATTCAAGGAGGCGATTGTGACGATATGGGATACGCTTGAAAAGGCGGCTTACACAGGTTTGGGCTTGGTTGCCCTAACCAAGGAAAAACTTGATGAGGCGCTGGAGAAGGCTAAAAAAGAAAGAGGTTTTACCGAAGAGGAGGGCCGAACTTTTGCAAAGGAAGTAAAGGAGCATGCCGAAGCCGCACGTAGGAAGTTCGAAGAGAGCGTGGCTGTGGCCGTTGCAAAGGCCCTCCCACAGTTCAACCTTGTGAAATCGGGGGAACTTGAGGCTCTAAGGAAGAGAATAGTCAGGCTTGAGAAAGGCCTGGCAAAATCCGGCAATAGCGAAAAAGCCTGAGATGGTGGAAAGGCGTGGGGACTCTGTACTTCTAGCTCAAGTAGGGCGAACTCTGCGACGCATGAATCGTTACAGTGAGATTCTTGGGGTTCTAGCGCGATATGGCTTTTCCGACATGGTAAGAAAGTTTGATGGCAGCTTTAGATTGCGAAGTAAGAATCTGCAGCGGCAAAAACGGGACTGGACAAGTCCGGAGAGGATGCGCCGCGCTCTGGAAGAACTGGGCCCCACCTTTGTCAAAATAGGTCAGCTGCTCAGCCATCGGCCGGACATCCTTCCACCCGATTGGATTGCGGAATTTGAAAAGCTGAGGGGCAGGGTGCCCCCGGTTGATAGCGAGAAGATTGCCAAGGTTGTGGAGCAGGAACTCGGCGCGCTTCCAAAGACAATCTTCAAAGATTTCAGTTCATCGCCGATTGCCTCCGCCTCCATAGCTCAGGTTCATCGGGCCCAATTGACACTCAAAGCACCCGCAACTGCCCCGCGGACCATTGATGTGGCAGTGAAAATTCAGCGCCCCGGCATACGCCGCACGATTGAAGTCGATCTATCCATCATACGGGACATGGCCCGGATTTTCGAGCGCACAAACTCATCCATCGCCCAATTCAAACCAGTCGAGGCCATCCGGGAACTGGAATACGCCCTGCTTCAAGAACTCGACTTCCGAAACGAAGCGGATAATCTCAGATGCTTCCGGAGCAATTTCGAGGACAATCCCTTGGTGAGCGCGCCAGAACCAATCCCACATTATTCGAGCAGAAGAGTTCTGACAATGAGCTTCATTGACGGCATTCCGGTTGGCGACTGCTTAGAACTTGGTTCAAAGGGCGTCGTTCGGTCAGAAATTGCGCGGCTTGGCGCAGAGGCGGTGCTTAGGCAGATTCTTGAACATAGGTTTTTTCATTCGGATCCACACGGGGGGAACATATTCATAGTTTCCGGGAACAAAATTGCCTTCTTGGACTTTGGACAGGTGGGAACAATTCTTCCCAGCCAGCGAATCTTCCTTGCCGATTTGTTGGCGGCTATAACTCACTTTGATGCCTCTCGCGCTGTTAGAGCGGTGTTCAGGTGGTCGGGTTATCGAGAACCCGAGCTTATTCGCCGCTTCACCATAGATATGGAGCAGTTAATCCAACGCTACATAACCCGCCCCCTTGGACGAATCGAAATCAGCGAGGTAGTTTCCGCCATGGTGAGCCTCATCAAGCACTATGAAATAGAAATTCCCTCGAATTTCTATTTGCTGGCGAAGTCCCTCCTAACTATCGAAAATATCGCGAGCGCCTTGGAACCATCCTTTGATTTCAAGCAGGTTTCGGCCCCCTTTGTAAGGAAGATGATAGCCAAGGAACTTAGCTCAACGAGAATTGCGGAGAGAATAGCTCGAACCGGCAGCGATGCCCTTCGGCTGATACAAGATTTTCCCGCCGAGGCGCACGATATTCTCACCCTAATCAAGGAAGGTAGAATTCGTGCAGAAATCGAGGTTAGGAACACGAAGGTACTTATCACCACGCTTAGAAAGGTTATAACCCGGCTTTCAGCCGCCGTTCTCCTGGCCGCTATGATTATGGGATCCTCCATTCTTGTACAATCCCTGATCCCCCCGCTGGTTTTTGGAATTCCCGTTATCGGGATACTTGGTTTTACGGTTTCAGGCCTTGTCGGGATTCTCTTTCTTGTCGACCTCTGGCGTGGTAGATGATCGATAGCCAGTTCCTATATGAGGATAATCACCTCCTCGCGCTGAACAAGAATTCGGGGCAACTAGTGCAGGCCGATAAAAGTGGCGATATCTGCCTCCTCGACATGGTAAGAACCCATATCAAAACTAGGGACGGCAAACAGGGAAGAGTATTTCTCGGCCTACCCCACCGCCTGGATCGATCCACGAGCGGTGTTGTTTTGATGGCAAAAACCTCTAAGGCTCTCGGCCGACTTAGCGCATCGTTTCGGGAGCGAAACTGCCGCAAAATCTACTGGGCCATCACGGAAGGCCTGCCGCGGGAACCCTCGGGTGATTTGGTTCATTGGCTGAGAAAAAGAGAGCGCGTCAACAAGGTCAAGATTGTCGAAGCCGGAAATCACGGCGCAAGAGAAGCGCGTCTGAGGTATCGCCTGCTTGGAAACTCGAAACGCTACTTCCTAGTGGAAATCGAACTGCTAAGCGGGCGGCATCACCAAATACGCGCCCAGATGGCGGCCATTGCCTGCCCCATAAAGGGGGATATAAAATACGGCGCAAAAAGATCGAACCCGGGCGGAGGAATCTGCCTGCATGCCTGCCTTATTGAAATTGCCCATCCCACCCGCATCGCCGCACTGAGCATCGCTGCCCCCCCGCCCAACGAACCTCTCTGGCGCGCCTTTGCAGAGTTCTTCCCGCCGAGTGTAAACAGGATGCCCCCTGCGTCGTAGATAGGGGGAAATTTAGTTGCTTGTAAATAGGCTAGTTAAAACCCATAATACTGATATGAGAAATAGTCTCATTATTCTAGCCGCCTCCCTGTTGGCGTTCAGTTCTTGTAAGTCGATACAGGATATTGCCATTAGTTCAGTGGCGGACATACTGTCTTCACCCGAGGGTTCCAAGGTTTTTACATCGGATAACGATCCGAAATTGGTTGGCGATTCTCTTCCTTTGGCCCTGAAACTCTATGAAATTATACTGGAGAGAGATCCTGAAAATTCCGAATTAGCGGCGGCTACAGGGCGAAATTTCGTGCTGTATTCGGGGGCATTTGTGCAAATTCCGGCCGATATGCTTGACGATAGACTCTGGGAGGAAACCGAAGCGGCGAGAAAACGAGCCAAAAAACTATATCTCCGTGGCAGGAATTACCTTATGCGAGCGCTATATCTGCGGCACGGGGAATTCGAGAAATTCCTGGAAGAAAAAAAATACGACGATGCTATAGCACTTCTGGATGAAAATGACGCGGAGGTTGCATACTGGGCGGGCCTGGCTTGGCTCGGAATAGCTAGCACCGACCCACTTGATATGGAGTTAATAAGCACACTCGATAGAGCCGTCTTGCTGCTCCTCCGTTCAATGGAACTAATCGAGACTAATTCCGGGATTCATGATGCAATGATTCAGGTAAATCTGACCTTGCCCACTTCAATCCTTGTGAACCTGCGCAATCGCAGCCCGCACACGGCATCATATATGGACGAATACTATGCAGCAGCCGGGATTGATGAGACCCCGATAAACCGGGCGTTTTTTCACTATAATCGCAGCTTGGAATTGTCAGAGGAACTAGACCCATCGCCACATATTACCATGGCCACGGCCCTTTCAATAAAGAAGCAGGATATAGAGGGTTTTAAGAGGTATCTTGAAGCTGCGATCGCAATCGATCCCGATGCGAACCCTGATTCTCGCTTGATGGTGATAATTTATCAGGAAAGAGCTAGGTGGTTGCTTAGAAATATCGAGAACTTTTTCATATAGGGGAGTCAAAATGATTCGGAGTGTCAGCAGCATTTTCACAAGCCGTATTGGACTGTTGGGAGCTGTTCTGCTCTTTGCTTTCTGCGGAACCCTCCCAGCAATAACCGTGAAGCTTGGAAGCCCATTCCCTGAGGGCTCGGAGTGGGACTTATCTCTAAGACGCGTGGCCGCAAGTTGGGAGAGAATAACGGACGGCGAAGTTAGAATGAGAATATACCCAGGAGGTATTGCCGGCGATCAGGCCGATATGATTCGCAAGATGCGCTTCGGGCAGCTAGATGCGGCTGTTCTAACCGCCTTTGGTATGCGAGCGATAGTTCCTGAGACCTTTGTAATCAGTCTGCCCGGAATGCTGAATTCCGAAGCTGAACTTGATTATGCTATTGATAGATTCCTACCGACCTTCAGTTATGACTTCATAAAAGAAGGATTCCGGGTGCTTGCATGGTCTAAAAGCGGGTGGGCTTACTTTTTTTCCAAGAATGCCGTCACAACTCCAGGTGAGATGAAGTTGGAGAAGCTGGCGATCGTAAAATCGGATAGCGAGGTAGTCACGATTTTCAAGGCGCTCGGTTTCAATATAGTTCCAGTGGACTTCAGCGAAATGATGGTGTTTCTACAAAGCGGCATGGTGAATGCCTTCTATTCTGCGCCAATGGCCACGGCTGCCTACCAGTGGTTTGCCTTGGCTCCGCATATGATAAATTTTCCCATGGCCCCGGTATTGGGAGGACTTGTTATCAGTGAACGAACATGGAAGCGGATTCCGGCCAAGTTTCACAAGGATTTGCAGCAGGCCATCGAGGTAGTGGCGCAGGATTTCTACCTAGAATCGGAGCATCTGAACATGGAAGCCATGCGAGTTATGGCTAGGCATGGTCTCATGAAGAAGGAACTCAGTGAAAAGGAGAAAGCCGATTGGTACGAGTTTCTGAGGGAGGGGCATAAACTAGTTGTGGGTGAAAATAAGTGGATCGACTATGAAACGTACGAAGAATTCATCTCCGTGCTTGAAACTCAGAGGTAGAAAGCAGTATTGGCTTTCTTGAGCTTAGCAGCGTGGCGGGGAAGACTAGCCTTATTCATGATGCTAGTTCCTCTTTGCGTGGTAGGAAATGTCTGTGCTCTAACAATTAAACTGGCAAGTCCGCTCCCGGAGGCAACGGAGTGGAATAATGCCCTGCTGCGTATGGCTGAGGAGTGGAGCGAGATAAGCGACGGTTTGATACAGGTAAAAATTTACCCCGGTGGGATTGCAGGGGGAGAGGGTGACATAATTCGCAAAATGCGGATAGGTCAACTCGATGCCGGTGTGTTTTCGGCCTTCGGTTTAAGGGCGATAGTTCCCGAAACCCTTGTGCTAACCCTTCCGGGTCTAATTCTAGACGACAGGGAACTCAATTTCATACTGGATAACTTTGTGTGGCGTTTTGATGAGAGATTTCGCGAGGAAGGCTTTGAGGTTTTGGCCTGGTCTCAATCGGGATGGGCGCATATTTACAGCAGCGTGCCGGTAAGCAGTATAGCGGAATTGAAGAAACGGCGTTTGGCTGTAGACAATACAGAGAACGCCACGGGCTCGAGCTTCAAATCCTTGGGCTTCAATATTGTCCCGATTGGAATAAACGAAACCATAGTTGCGCTTCAAAACGGTCTTGTCGATTCCGTTGCCGCGCCGCCGATGATGGCCGCGGCCTTTCAGTGGTTTGCGCTTGCACCCTATATGTCGGATTTGAGACTGGTTCCGGTTATCGGCGGATTGCTGCTTAGCCGGCGGGTTTGGCTTCGAATCCCAAATGAATATCGCGGTGCCCTTAGGTCTTCCATGGCAGAGGTTGCTAGGGCTTTCAGTTCTGTGTCGGCTCGGCTAAACGATGAGGCGATGGCCGTGATGAAGGATAACGGCTTACAAGTGGTTATTTTGGATAAAAACTCACAAAACGAATGGCGTTATGCAATGATAGACTGGCACAGCTTAGTTATTGGCAGGGACGTTCCCGTGGAAGTATATGAGAGATTGCAGGATGAGGTGGAGCAATTCAGAAGCAGGTAAACGCGGATTAGGATAGATTATGAGAAAGTCGTGGGGCGACAAGGTTGCGTTAATCGAGGACATAATTGCCGGAATTTTCTTGCTGATGCTGGCAATTGTTCCGATTTCGGAAATTGTTGTTCGAAGGGTGAGTGGGTCCGGGTTTATTTGGTCTAATGGATTTCTCACCCATGTAGTGGTTTGGATATCATGGCTTGGTGGAATTATTGCTTCCCGGGAGAACGTGCATCTCTCTTTGAGTTCGGGGCCCGAGCCTACAAAGGCATTTTGGAAAGCTATCGATAAAGCTAAGGCGGTAGCAATTATCGCCATAAACATGGCCTTCGCCATTGCCTCCGCCGCCTTTCTAGTGTGGGGTTTTGGGCCGAGGGACGAAATTAGTGGCGTGCCTATACGGCTAATTCTGATTATTCTCCCAATAGGCTATCTTTCTATGTCGCTAAGGGCTCTGTGGCGGCCCCGCAAAAAGCCTTTTGCCTTCCTTTGGCTTGGACTCTTGGTAGGCGTTGTTTTTGCATGGGCAAGTGTGGTTAGTCTAATAGAGGCAGCGAGCTCCGATATTCCGGAATTTCTCTATAAGAGCCAGGATTTATACTGGGCCTTTTTCCGATGGGCCAGGTGGCCGCTTATTATACTGATTATCCTTTTGGCTATACGCGGCCTTCCAATTTATATTTTGCTGGGTGGCACGGCCTTACTTCTCTTTGCGGGAAATAGGAGCCCCTTAGCCGTGTTGCCCAACGAGGCATACAATCTGCTTACCGGGAATACTATTCCGGCCATTCCCTTGTTTACATTCGCCGGGTTTTTGCTATCGCAGGGCTCGGCCGGCAAGCGCCTAGTTCGCTTCTTCCAAGCTACTCTGGGTTGGCTTCCCGGCGGACTCGCGGTTGTGACTGTGGTGGCCTGCGCATATTTCACTACCTTCACCGGAGCTTCAGGGGTTACGATTTTGGCCTTGGGCGGATTGCTATCCTCGGTGCTGGTTGAAAGCAGGCAGTATGGAAGAGATTTCTCGAGGGGCCTGATTACCTCCTCCGGCAGTGTGGGGCTCCTATTCCCGCCGGCCCTCCCTATCATAATGTATGGCGTTGTCGCTCAGGTTAGCATCAGGGATATGTTTCTTGGAGGACTCCTTCCGGGGACTCTCTTGGTGCTGGTTCTTTCTGGAATGGGCATGGCCCGAGCGTTCGGGTACAAGAGAGAGAGAGTTCCCTTTGTCTTCAGCAACTGCATTTCATCCCTGAAAATGGCAATTGGCGACCTTCTTCTGCCGGTCGTACTTCTTGTTTCATACTTCACGGGCATCACTACGGTGGTAGAGACAGCGGCGCTGGCTGTTGTATACAGTCTCATCCTCACCCTGGTTACCGGAGAATTAACTCTCGAGTTGATATTGAAAGTGCTGCGGCGGGGTGTGCCGGTAATAGGAGGGGTGCTGGTAATTTTGGCGATGGCGAAGGGACTTAGCTATTTCATCATCGATGCACAGGTACCTACGATGCTCACCGCATTCTTCCGTGAAAATGTTTCATCGCGCTTTGTGTTTCTCATTCTGCTGAATTTGGCCCTATTGATAACCGGCACATTGATGGATATCTATTCCGCGATTCTTGTGATGGCTCCGTTGATTATACCCCTGGGCACTCTTTATAACGTGCATCCGGTGCAACTGGGGATTATTTTTCTCGCGAATTTGCAGCTGGGCTATCTAACGCCTCCAGTTGGGATGAATCTCTTCTTGGCAAGTTATACCTTCGAGGAACCGATGATGCGAATCTATCGACAGGTGCTGCCCTTCTTCATAGTTCTCTTGATAGCGGTGCTTCTAATCACCTATGTGCCCTGGTTCAGTCTGGCGCTCTTGGGGGAGTGATATTCCGGAGCTCTTCCACCAGCCTTCGCACCGCCTCACCCGGGTGCTGGGCGCTGCTAATGGTTTTCACTATGGCCGATCCCACCACCACGGCCTCGACAAAACCCAGTAAATCTGCTACTTGGGAGGCGTTTCGTATCCCGAAGCCGGCCATTATCTTTGGACGGCGCCGACGCGCTCTGATTCTTGTTAGAAAGCTGTGTTGAAGGGCTTCGATTTGTGTGTAGGCGCCAGTGATTCCACTGCGCAGCGCCACGTAAACCCATTCGATCGGCACTGCGAGAATTTCGTCCAACCTTTTCTCGCTAATCCACGGCACGAGAACCGGCACCGCTGGGCAGGCAAACTTGGCGGCGGCGCGGAATAAACCCTCGTCCGCTCCGGGCACAAGGTTCGGAATGATTATGCCGGTGGCGGCGAATTCAGCAGCGCGGCGCAGGAAATTTTCGAGCCCATGGCTGATCGCTATGCTGGCGTAGCTCATAAGAAAAATTGGAATTGTCGATTCGGCTCGGATGGCTTCTAGCAGGCTCCATGTGTCTGCTACTTTGAAACCCCTGCTCAGAGCCACCTTGCAGGCATTTTCTATCAACGGCCCATCCGAGTTGGGATCGGAAAAGGGTATTTGAATCTCCAGGGCGTAAGCGCCGCCGGCTATTAAACCTCTAGCAACTTCCAGGGATTTCTCGAAATCCGGATAGCCGGCAATCATGTGGGTGATAAGTGGACTCCTAACGCCGATTCTCATGCGCCTTCCTCCGGCTTACCCTGCTCTCGCAGGAAGGTTCTCCAGGCCGGGCCGTCTAAGGCGGCTGCTGAAATGAAGATGTCCTTGTCGCCACGGCCGGACATGTTTACCACCACGGTTTTTCCGGGCCCAAGACTACGGGCAAGTACAATGGCGGCGGCGCCGGCATGCGCGGATTCCATGGCGAAGATTAGTCCCTCCTCAATCGCGAAGAATTTGAGCGCCTCAAGGGCCTCATCATCGCTCACGCTGACAAAGCGAATTCTACCGCGCTCGGCCAGATATGCGAGCTGTGGGCCGATTCCTGGGTAGTCGAGGCCTGCAGAAATGGAGTGAGTGGGTAGAACCTGACCATCAAGGTCAACCAAAAAGCGGCTCTTATATCCGTGAACGATACTGATTCTACCATCCCCGGATATTCTTGATGCATTGTTTCCAACGCCAGCTCCCCTTCCTCCCGCCTCAGCGCCGAGTAGAATTGGGCTTAGATCCTCCAGATAGGGTTCGAAAAACCCGATAGCATTGGAGCCACCGCCAACGCATGCAACCAAGGCGTCGGGCGTAACATCGCCCAGCTGAACCCTTGTTTCCCTGCCTATCACTGATTGAAATTCACGCACCATATCCGGAAAGGGCGCAGGACCCAACGCGGAGCCTAGTAGATAATGCGTATTCTCCCAGCTCGACGCCCAGTCTCTGAGCGCCGCGTTTACCGCGTCTTTCAAGGTTCGAGTTCCCGAGGAAACCGGTTTTACCTCCGCACCATGCAGGTTCATCCAGTAAACATTGGGCCTTTGTCTGCGAATATCTTCCTCGCCCATATATATAACGCAGTCAATCTTAAGCTTTGCACAGGCTACGGCACAGGCAACACCGTGCTGACCGGCGCCGGTTTCGGCTATTATCCTTGTTTTGCCCATGCGCTTTGCGAGCAGTGCTTGGCCTATGGCATTGTTGATTTTATGGGCGCCGGTGTTGGCAAGTCCCTCCAACTTGATATAGATGTCCGCGCCTCCGATTGATGTTGATGCGTTGCGCGCGGGCAGCAATGGAGTCGGGCGGCCAATGAAGTTGCGTCTGAGCTCGTCGAGTTCGGAGGAGAATGTCTTATCCGCCAGTGCAAGTCTGAATTCGTTTTCCAAGTTTTCCAACGGACCGCGGAGCACCTCGCCAACATACCGCCCGCCGTATTTCCCAAAAAAACCGCCTTCGCTCATCTGCCTCAATCCCTGGCCGCGGTGATAAACTGCCTGATTTTGCTGTAACTCTTTCTGCCAATCTCTTCTTCCACACCGCTAGAGGTATCTACAAGACCCGGATTATAACTTCTTACTATTTGGCCGACATTCTCCGGGTTAAGTCCGCCCGCGAGCCAGATTCTTCGTTGCTGCGCGGCACTTCTAAGCAGTTCGGGCGCCAAAAGCTTCCCTGTGCCTCCTCTTGCTTCGGCGGCGAAGGAATCAATCAGTATCGCGGGGCCAGGATATCGATCGAGTTCCTCCAAATCCGACTTATCTCGAAGCCTGATGGCCTTGTATCCAGGCCAATTCGCTACCGTTTTTGCTCCCTCGTCGCCGTGAAACTGTATGAAGTCCAGCATATCTTCGGCGAGGAGTTCCGCTAAGGGCGGTGGAAGAGAGTCATCAGCGCCGAGCGCCACAACAGCCGCCTTGCAGACTTCAAGCCGGGCGCATCGGTGAATCAGGTTAGTCTCGGCACGCCGCGGAGATTCCGCCATCACGAAGCCTATCATGTCCGCCCCCAAATAGGTGGCGGCCTCGGCATCTTTCAGATTGGTGATACCGCATATCTTAACCAAGGGCCTTCCTTCCTGGCGGCGGCGAAAAAGCTTTTTCCATGGCCCATAACGGCGGCGTGCTTCGGATTCGTTAGCCCATGCGCCAAGGAATTTTTCCCCCAATTCGGGCGCGCGGGCGAGCGCTTCCCCTACAAGAAGGCCCGAGAATCCGCTCCCTCTCACAAAAAGCACATCATCGGAAGTTCTAATTCCGGATTCATAGACTATATCGCAGGGCCAATCGATAAATGCCCGGATTTCCATGGGGAGCAGCGGCTCAACTCGGAAGTTTCTTAGATTGCGGCTATTTATTCCAACAAGAGAGGGGTGGAAATTTCGCGCCTTCTCAACATCCGCGGCAGTATGAACCTCAACCAGGCAGTCCATGCCCAGTTCCTTCGCTCGAAAAAACATCGATTCAAGCAGGTTGGCGTCCAAGAGGGCCGCAATCAGCAGAATCGCATCTGCGCCGGCCAAGTAACTAATCTCCACATCTTCCAGGTTCAGAAGGAAGTCCTTTCTAAGTACAGCCAAATCGGGATGGGCCGACTTCACCTCAACTAGGTCCGACAAAGAACCGGAGAATTTAGCCTCTTCGGTTAGAACGCTGAGCCGCCTGAATCCAGCTCGCTTGTATGCCGCGGCCAAGACCGCCGGTTCCGGAATGCTGGCTATGGCGCCCTTGGAGGGGCTGCGCCGCTTGAGTTCCGCAATTAGGATGCCATCGGCGCTGCCTTGCTTGCCAGCAAATGGAATAAGGGGCAAACGACGGCCCTCGGTCAGATTCAAGCCTCCGGAAGCGCCATTTTGGTGAATTCTCTCTGCCCGGTCTGATGCGATTTGCAGGAGAATGTCCGACGGCTCGCTCACCTGCGGCATCGAAGCGATTCGAGTTTGGCGGAGAGCCGGCCGTCCCTAAGGGCCTTCTTTGCAAGTTGGTACCCCGCGCCAATCTCTTTAGCCATGCCGCATACGAAGAGAGCGGCTCCCGTATTCAGGCAGACGGCCTCTCGAATCGCGCCAGGGCCTCTGCCACGAACAATTTCCTCGGCAACACGCGCATTTTCGGCCCCGTCTCCTCCCCTGAGATCTGAAACTTTGAATCCTGAAATCCCTAAGTCTTCCGGATTGATTAGGCCATTGGTTTCGCGGCCCCCTTCATCGATAAAAAAGTAATTAGTTGGCGCGGCCGGGGAAATCTCGTCCAAACCATCGCCTGAATGCAGCGTCATAATTCGCCTTACTCCCAGTATCTTGGCCGCCCGCGCGATTGTCTGAAGCAAGTCCTCCTTATAAACACCGATAATCTGGAATTCGGCGCCCACCGGATTAACTAGGGGTCCGAGGCAATTGAGTAGGGTTTTTATACCTAGGGCGGCTCGCACAGGCCCTGCATGTCTCATCGCGTTATGAAAAATAGGCGCCGCCATATAGGCGAATCCTTCCTCCCTAATGCTTTGCGCTACTCCCTCAGGGTCCAAGTCGACCCTGATTCCTAGCGCCGCGAAAAAATCTGTACTTCCCGAACGAGAGCTCACGGCCTTATTTCCATGCTTGGCTACAGTAGCGCCGCAGCTCGCCGCCAAGAGCGCCGAAAACGAGGAGATATTGAAGGTGCCCATTTCATCTCCTCCGGTTCCACAGGTATCAAGAACAGCACCCCCATCGAAGGGCACCACCCTCCTCTTCCTAACCAGCACCGAAGCACAGGCGGCCAGCTCGTTGGCGCTTACACCCTTGGCGGCGAGTCCTACCAGTATTCCGGCGGTGAAGCCATCATCAAGCGCCCCATCCGTCAGCTCCTCCATAAAGGCGCCGGCCTCCTCCTTACTCAGATCATTTCCTTCAATCACCTGGTTCAAAAGGCGCCTTCTGTTTAGGGGCTCGCGTCGCCAGTTCAGAAAGTTGGCTAGAATTCTAGGGCCTACTTCGCTCCCAATCGACTCAGGGTGGAATTGCAAGCCTTCAATCGGCAGATTCCGATGCCGAAGACCCATGATTTCTCCATCGGCCGCCCAAGCGCTTACTTCCAGTTCATCGGGAATCAGCGCGGGGTCTACCGCCAGTGAATGATAACGAGTAAACAGGCCCGAAGCGCCCAAATTTCGCAGCACACCCTTACCGTCAATGGATATCCTCTCAACCTTGCCATGCACGATGTTTCTTGCCTGCACAATCTTGCCGCCAAAGGCCGTCGCCAGGCATTGGAGCCCCAGACAAATCCCCAGAATAGGAATTTTGCCGGTAAGGCTTCGAATGGCCTCCACGGAAATGCCGGCATCGTCGGGGATTCCGGGACCTGGCGAGATAAGCAGTCGGCTCGGCGCCAGATTGACCAGCTGCGCAACCGAAATTTCATCGTTCCGATACACTTGAATATCGTTCTTCAGGCCCGCATTTTCCATTAACCTTCCGAGAATCTGATAGATGTTATAGGTGAAAGAATCGTAATTATCGATTATTACCGTCGGCCCCATTCAAACCTCCACTCCCACGGCCCTGGCAATTGCTCTTAGCTTTTCATTGGTTTCCTCAAGCTCCCTATTGGGATTTGAATCGTATACAACACCTCCACCTGCTTGCAAGAAAAGCCGATTTTCCTTCTTCAAGGCGCTTCGAATCGTGATACAGGTGTCAAGCGATTCCCTGGATTCCAAATAACCCACAAGCCCGGCATAGAATCCACGCGGCATTTTTTCCAGGTTAGCGATGGTTTTCACAGCTTGAATTTTAGGCGCCCCCGAAACCGTTCCGGCCGGAAAGGTGGCGCGAATGGCATCGATGGCGTTCTTATCCTCGGCCAAGTCGCCCTCAACTTGGCTTACCATATGCATCACCTTTGAGTATTTCTCAATTTCCATTGTCTTGCTAACCTCTACAGTGCCAACCTTGCATATCCTTCCAAGGTCGTTGCGTCCCAAATCAACTAGCATCAGGTGCTCCGCCCTTTCCTTTTCGTCCGCCGTCAGCTCAGCCGCCAAGGCCCTATCTTCGGCTTCGTTCTTGCCTCGGCGCCTAGTGCCCGCTATTGGCCGTAGAAACACACGTCCGTCGCGCACCTTCACATGCATTTCAGGCGATGAGCCGAAAAGCTGCCAGGAACCAAAATCCAGATAGAACTGGTAGGGAGATGGGTTGGAACTCCGCAGTGTCTTATACACATCGAATGCGCTCATCTGAGTAGCAATCTCCAGGCGCCGCGATGGAACCGCCTGAAGAAGATTTCCTCTGATTATCTCCTGGCGCACATTGGATACGGCCTCCTTGTAATCCTCGCTTTCCTGTACGGATGAGGCTATAATCGCCGGATACTCCACCGGCTTCTCCATCATATAGTTGAAATTGAAATCGCCTATTTTTGCCTCGACTTCATCCAAGGCTTTCTCGAGGTTAAGTTCGTCTTCTCCCCTGTAATTTACGCCTATCAGGTGAATCCGGTCCGTATAATGATCGAAAACCACATAGACATGACCAAAAATAAAGGCCGCGAGCGGAAGGCCTAGGGGATCGGAACGATTCGGAAAATCGAAAGAGTCGCAGAAGGAGGCAAACTCGAATGACAAAAATCCGATTCCGCCGACCGGAAAGGGGAAGTCGGTTTTGAAATCCTCGTGCCCGGAGGCTATTTCGGCGAGCACATCCAAAATATCCCTGCCTTCCATCACTCTTCGCTCCGGTCCCTTCCGCAGAATAATCGTTTTGCCCTCTTGCCACACCTGGAATGCCTCCTCCACCAGCAGAAGGGAGTAGCGCTCCCTGCCGCGGGAGAGTGAGGACGATTCTAGAATAACCCTGGAATTCAATTTCCCGGCAAGCCCGAAGGGAGTGTATTTCTCGCCCGCTAGAGTTCTCGTCAAAACCATTTCGGGCCTAGCAGAGTTCATTACCAACTCCTTTTGTGTTCCTATTTATAGATACACTTTCAAGAAAGCCCATGTCAATCAAAGGATGCCGGCTTGCAGATGTAACTCCACGCTCCCCGTGGCGCTGAAGTTTGATTCTATTACTGGAATTCTTCGGTGATGCGGTTCAGATACCACCTAGTGAGCGCGATTATTCGATTAGTGAAGGAAGACTCCGCGCGTTTGAGGAATGCCCTTACGTTTAGAGTCTTGGCGGCCATGTTGCCGTAAATCAGAAGACCTTCTTGAACGGGTACAATGATGATGCGGATATGCATCTTGCCTGGATTAACTACTCGAATTAGGCCTTTGTAGCGCATTGGGGTGATGTTTTCGATTGCGATGGACATGTCTCTACCCACGGATCTGTAGGCGACTTTGGACCGGTTGCTGCCGAACGATTTGTCTCTTTGATGGATTAGAATAGTGTCTAGGGGAACTATCTTCTCGACTATGGGATCGGGGAGGGCTATTTTGGGTTTGCTTAGGCTGCCAATGGTCCAGGATTCTTCGAATAAGAGGCGGGTTTCACCGCGGGAAGCTGAATAATAGGTTAGACCCTGGAGAGTGGATACTGAGCGTAGGATATTATAGAGGTTCAATTGTCTTTCATCGATGGAGGCGCTGTGATAGGCCGATGGAAGCCTGGAATTGGACACGAAGCGCAGAACTTCGATTCCGATGTTCAGGCCGGCTTCGGCTACCTGCCTTTCAATCGATGCGGAGAGGGGTGTGCTTGGAAGAAGTTGGGCGTCCATTCGAGTAGGATGGAACTGCCGCAGTTCTCCGAGTTCAACCAGATTCTCTCGGTTGGCGGAGCTGAGAAGTATGAGTGCCTCATCCAGTGTAGGCAGACTGCCTTTGGAACGCGGGGTGCTGGAGCTAATTCCATGCGGCGGCAATGCGCTGAGTTCTGATTCTCCTTGGGCGTATTCATCCGAATTCTGTGCGGCAACCTTATCGGATAGGATTGCATGGGGAAGCCATATCAGCAATATGAGGGCTGCCAGTTTAGTGGACTGTATTCGGTTAGAGCGAATTTTGGAAAGGACACTCCGATTCATTTTAACTATGCCAAGTATCTTCCAACTCGAGAAGGTCTTTCAAGTCTGAATCACTGATGTCGCATACAGGGTGGAAAACCTGTTATCTGTGCGCACAAAAACTCTTGCCGCTCACATGTGCTCCACTTACGCGCACCATCTATTCTGCTTATCGGAATCAAGAGGAACAGACCAAATTCGCAGAGCGCTGCGCGCCAAGTAGCTAGATTCGCCCGAGGGCATGATTGAGCAAATCGAAAAAGCCGGGAAATGTTACTTCGATAACTTCGGCGCCTTGAATGCAGACGGTTTTCCGAATTCCGAGAGCGGCAACTGCTAGGGCCATTACCACGCGGTGATCGCCATGGCCATCCACGGTTATGCAATCGGCGGCGCGCTTAATTGCCGTATCGGGATGAACTCGCACAGCCTCTCTTCCCGTACTGCTTTGCGAGCCGGCGATGGCCTCTTCCGTCCCTAGTCCGCCTTTAATAACAAGACCATCGGGCAGTTCCTCGATATTGGCTCCTAGGAGATCTAGCTCGGCGCGCATAACGGCGATTCGATCGGTTTCCTTGATACGGGCCTGAGGCACATTGACTAGTCTGGTTGTACCCGAAGCATAGCAGCCGATAACCGCCATGGCCGGTAGAGCGTCGGGAGTTGAGTTGAGGTTGAAAGTTCCTCCCCGAAGCGGTCTCCCTACCACCCTAATCCCTCCAGCGACTTCGTCGATTCTGCAGCCCATCGTTCGCAGCATGTCTACAACTGCCTTGTCCCCTTGAGAGTCTCCCAAATCCAAACCCTCCAGTATCACTTCGCTCCCGGTGATAGCTGCAGCCGCCAAGAAAAATGTCGCCGACGACCAATCGGCCGGTATTATCCTGTCAAAGGCTCGATAACACTGTCCGGAAGGAATGCTGAAGCGCCTCCATCCATCGCGCTTATAGGTGATGCCCTGACTGCTTAGCCAATCCAGTGTTATGTCCACATAGGGGGTTTCATTCAAGGAACGGACCTCAATTTGTGTTGTCTCTGCCTTCTGCCAATGTTCTTCGATTCTTGTGCCGTCAAATCTGCTTGCCTCTGGCGCCATTCCTTCGCCCCTGCTCACTCCGTTATTCCGATAGCCCGATGAGATTAGCGGAGCCGCCAGTAATAGGGCCGAAAGAAACTGGCTTGTGGGGCAGTCCATCGTTATCATGCCGGGTTTAAGAGGTCCACAAACTGTAAATGGCGCACAGCCATCCTTGGCGCCCTCGATGCTTGCTCCCAAGGCAGCAAGCGCGCTGAGCAGCGACGCGGCCGAGCGACGCCGGATTTGCTCATCTCCATCGAATCTAACCCGGCAGCCGGAAAGAGCGGCAAGGGCCGTGGCGAAGTACAGGGTTGTACCGGAGTTGCCGACATTCATATCAAGCACGGGGCGCTTTGATGGTCTAACTCGACCGCCGATACCGTGCAAAATCCAATCCTCTCCATCAACTTCAACCCTGGCGCCGAATTTTTCCACTACGGCGCGGCAGCTATTGGTGTCCAGGCTCACCAGGGGACGCCGCAATCGACTGCTGCCCCGGGCGAAGGCGGCAATGAGCAATGCGCGAACAGTATGTGATTTTGAAGCCGGGATGGGTATCCTTCCTCTAAGCTTCGCTTGTCCTTCGTTCTGCTCTTTTATGCAGTGGAGCATAGCAGGAGGGTAGAAGTTCGGTGTAAGTGGGTCAAGCGGGGCAATTGCGGGCTTGCGGAGGGATTACTCCAATGCGCTGCTGATACGCGGCAACACTCCCTGCGTCTATTGATAGCTATTTCTAGAAATGTCTTCCTGCTCAGATAGCTCAGTTTCCGTGGGCCATGGCGCGTATTTCCTCTTCCAAATTATGTGTTCTAAGTTGAAAATGGACTCATGAGGTTATCTCTATCATATGCAGCCCTTCTTGTAGCCCTGCCTTTCGGCAGTTGCAGCTCCGTGAAGGAACTCAATCTGGACGACTCATTGTCGCAGGAACAGACGGTTGGCGGGGTTCTGACGGGCTCGAAATACAGTGTTGGAGAAGAGGATATCCCCCAAATTCGCACACTGATGCAGGATGCCCGGGATGACTATCGTTTGGCTGGACTGATGCTGGCGCTGGAATCCGGGAATGAGGCCCTGTATCCGGATATTGTGCAGGCTGCCTTGGATGGGAGCCCGAGTATTGCCGAGCTTGCATTCGGGAAGATTCAAAGTATGTGGATGGAGTTCTATCCACTGCTTATGAACCTACTGCGTGATTCTAACCCCTCGGTACGTTTGAGCGGATTGTCCTTGCTTGCCAAGTTAGGAGGCGAAGACAAGATTCCGATTATTATCGACTTTTTTGCTGATGTGGATGATGAAGTGCGTAACCAGGCGTCGCTGTCGATCTGGAAAATCGCGAACAGGGAGAATGAACTGCTCCGGAGGGCTCTCTCGAGCGCAAATGAGCTTGTGGCGGCTACGGCATACCGAACCCTGGGATACTTTGCGAATGTGGATGATATCGGAACCCTTATCGATGGTTTTTCCTCACGAACAGCGCGGGTTCGGCGTGAGGCTCAATTGGCCGCTCTGAGACTCGGGGAAGATGCCCTGCCCGCGCTCCATGAGACGGCGGGTGATTCGCGGACGGCTTATCCTGTTAGATTATCAGCGCTCGATGTTATCGGCGGTTTGCGATCAGCAGAAAGCTTGTCCTTTCTTATGCGATTGCTCGATGATGTGGATGATCGGATTGTTGAGAAGGCTCAAGCTATTCTAGGCACCTATGGTTCTGAGGCCGTTCCTGCGTTAGCGAGATTCTACGAGAATTCGGCGGAAAGGAATCGCATTTACGCCCTTCGTTTGATGGGCGAGATTGGATCTTCATCTGCGCTTCCTTTTTTGGCCGCCGCTCTAAACGATCAATCGGAATCGGTTAGACATGCGGCGCTTATGTCCCTTGGACTCTATGGTAGGGATGCTTGGCCGGCCGTGCGGGATCAGCTGTTGGGTGGTGGTTCTATTGCCGTGAACACTGCGCTAGATTACCTGATGAATCAGCCGGATACCTGGTTGATTGACAAAGATAACGGAAAGGCGAATACCGACGCGCTTTATTTAATGCTTACAAGGAAAAGCAAGGCCGAAATAGAATTGTTCTTGGAGAGCGGTGATACAACACGGTTGAAGGAGGAGACGATTCTTTTCCTGAAGGATGTTTGGGATATTGGCCCTAGCTTCACTGAGCTTGAAATGCTGAGCGCGCGGGGTACTGATAAGTATTTGTACAATTGGCGCCAACGGGAATTATTGCTGGCTGATTCAAGACAAACCCTGGAGGATTCCTTCAATGCCTTACACGATTATTCCGATTCAGGTAGACAATCGGATTTGCGACGTTCGAAGGAATTGCGTGACAAGAGCAGGAGCTTGGAAGACGAGGCCAGGGCTTATGAGAGGGTGATTGAGGGTATGACGGAAGAGGAAAGAAACGTCGGTGAGGAGAGGCAGGGCAGATACGAGAAGACTAGGGATTTCCTTGTACGAACCTGGGAATTTGCTGTTCCACAGATGCGAGCCCTGGCCGTCCGGGTCTATGAGGAAAGAGGCCTGGATGCAAAGGCCCTAGCACGGGAGGCTAGTTTACTCGATTTCGGAAGCGACGGGGATTGAACCCGCGATCTCCGGCTTGACAGGCCGGCGCGATAACCTTCTTCGCTACGCCTCCAGTGTGATGAAGGTATAATCCATCTGCGGCGCTTGTCAAGCTTAGGAGGCGGGGACTGCCTTTGACGCCGTAAACCATTCTAAGTTACCCGCGACTTCGGCCGATGTGGGCTTGCCTGTTGCAGAAAAAGTCGCGGGCGGTGGGCGAACAGGCTGCTCTAAGTGGGGAAGTTGTGCAGAGGGAACAGTTGCGATCAGAAGCCATTAGTTGGGATTATTTACAAGACATATTCAAGGCAGAGGGCCTTGATACTTTGGGCTACTTGGGTTGGCCGTTGGAGGGTGAGTTGGAAGAGGATAGGAAGGGTAGGGAGGCAGCTTTCTTGTCGGACGCGAGGCGGCCCGCACCGCCTAGTTTGGCTTGGATGGAATCGCATCGCGAACTGAAATATCGGCCGGATAGGGTGCTGGAAGGCGCCAAGGGGGTTTTAGTTACAGGGCTCGGCTATTATCGAGAAGATGAAATCGATTCGAATCCGGCCGGGCGCAGGGGTTTTGGGCGAGTGGCCCGCTACGCGAGAGGCCGCGACTACCATAAAGAACTAGGCGGAAGACTTCGAAGAATCGTTCGGAAACTTGTAGGCTTGCTGCCGGGATATAGTTTCAGGGCCTTTACGGATACAGGCCCGTTGGATGAAGTTTGGTTGGCAAAGACCTCTGGCCTAGGCTTTAAGGGGCGCAATGGACTGGCGATTCTTCGAGAGTTTGGAACCTGGGCGCTTCTCGGGCATATTGTCACAACTTATTCATTCGAGGAGGGCCCCAGAAAGGCATTGGAATTGACTGCCTGCCCGCCTGGATGCAGAAGATGCATTGACGCGTGTCCTAATGGGGCGCTGTCTGTCTCGGCCCCTCTCAATGTGACTAGGTGTATTGCCTATATGACTATCGAGCATAGGGGGCCGCTGGAACACGGGGAGGCCTTGGGCGATAGGATTTTTGGCTGTGATGCCTGCCAAGAGGTGTGCCCCTTCAACAACGGGATTGAGGAGACGGAGGTAGAGGCCTTCAGGCGTGATATCGCCGGCGCGAGTCTAAGTTTGACTGAAGTTGCGGAGATTAGTAGTTACGAGCAGATGGTGGAACGATTTGCCGGCTCCGTTCTTATGCGGGTAGGACCAGCCAACCTGGCGCGAAACGCGCACGCGGTGGCGGCGAATTTTGAACAGGATTCGTTGGGCGGCTATTACCCCAAAGCCGATTCGAACGGCTGACCTACTGCTTAGGCAACCCTGATCCTCACAAGGATTTCCGAAATCTTATCGTTTTGATAAAGCGATATCATTGGGAAGTGTCGTGTCGATGATCGGCGAGGCATTCCTACCACTGTGGGCGATGAGGATTGCCACGTGCACCCGATCCAACCTCTCAAGTATTACGACCTAATATCTCGTACTTGCGTGCTACTCGATCCTCCTTTGTGAAAAGTTGCAAGAATCTTGAGAATGCCAGAAGCACCTGCATAGAATGTGACACAATGACCACAGACGACGATGTAACGAAAATAAGTAATACAGCCTTACTGTAAGAGAATGTGCTCGACTTCAGACGTTCCCAGACTCGTTTAGGTTCCCCTTCTCGGCCACTACAAATCTTATGCAAATTGGCAATGCGTACCTTCTATCTTGGGATATCAGGTAGCGAAACCCATTGGATCATTTCTTTGAAGAGTGGTGGAGGAGAAATTCTTTGACGGCAACATGAAAACACTTGCTAATTTTTTTTGGGTGTAATTAATTATGATATCGTGCTTTACACGTGAGAAGGGGGTGCTTAGAATGATGAACAGGAAGATTTCAAAAAATGTATTTGTTGCTTTTTAATCTTGGTTGTGCTGGCGGTTGTGCTCGCCCTTGTTGTCGATCCTAGCTTTCCACCTAACTTTCCGGTTGCTTACGAAGAAACCGGAGCGATTGAGAATCCAAGCTTAGGTGAGAAGGGAATGAGCGTTACCATCACTATCCCTGTGGGTACATCTGCAGGAGACGCCGAGTAAACCCTGAAGCAAGCCGCTAAACGAATCGGGAAGAGGGAGAATGTAGATGCCCTGGAGGTCAATGGATTCTTTGAGGGCGAAGATACGTCGGCGACTATATTTTCTTTCGGTAGGGCAATCTGGGCACCAAATGGACGGTGGAGCGACGTTGGCCAGCCCGCGAAGAAGAAAGCTGTTGTTGAAGTGGGGAACCGTATTACTGGTGAGTATCATCCATTTCTGTATAATCCATCCCTGGAAGAACATAAGCCAACAGATTTTGGAGTAACAGTTGAAGAATTCATAGAAAACTATGAGACAGCTCTTAATGTGTTAGGATACGAACTGTGGCAACTTTCGCCACCAGAAGAGAGGCAAATTATCTACCGCCTAAGCGTCCAGGTTCAATTGGACAAATTTAGAGTGTTGGTAATCACAGCGAATAGTTCGAACCGTTCCGTCCGTGCTGTAACATTTTTCGGTGGAGGCCAAGGCCAATCGAGTGACGACGTTGCTATAGCGGTTGGTGCCTTTGCGATGGGCATGGCTCTTGAGAATCCAACAATGACTCCAGAAAACAGGGATGTGCTCGGAAAGGATCTAGGAATTCTTGACGGAAATATCCTTGACATCGCTAATGATGAGAAAATTGATATAGAACGTAACGGTGCAAAGTATTATGTCTCCCCGTGGAAGGGGATTGGAATTATGATAGCCGCAGAGCCGTCTGGGTAAAACTTAGTTTAAGACAGTTTGGAAAATGGAATTTATCATCGGATGAAACTGCTAAGCTTTGGGTGATCCTCCTTTCTTTAGTCGATACGGTTCTGGGCGTCTCCCCAATTCGCGGCCCCCTATGGTCAGATATACAATTAACGGCACAATTAACGGCACATTGTTTACCATATCGATTATCTTGTTATTTGTCAATTCATTTATTTCCATACTCTGTAAAGATTTAAAAAGTTACCCCGAAGCCGATTCGAACGGCTGACCTACTGCTTAGGAGGCAGTTGCTCTATCCTGCTGAGCTATCGGGGCCTTGTGGCGGATGATATATATGCCGATGGACTACAGTCAAGTTAGGTAGGGGGAGTTTGGCCTGATTGGATCTTGAAGAATCTGGGGTATTGACCACGGCGGATGCGAGGTCTAGCTTTGTTGGATGAGGCTGAAAAGGGTGCTCGATAAGGATTCGCTGCGAATTGGTTTGCAGGGTTCCACTAAGAACGAAATTATCCGGGAGATGGTTGGGATAATCTTAGCGAACGCCAAAGACCTTATAAAAGAGGATATTTTGAATGCCGTTTTCCAACGTGAGGCCCAGATGTCGACTGGGATGAAGAACGGCATTGCAATTCCTCATGCCAAGGTGAATTCCGTTACTCGGCTGCATGCTGCTGTCGCGGTGAGCGCCGAACCAGTCGACTTTGAAAGCTTGGATGGATTGCCGGCTCGGATTTTTGTTATGACTATTTCTCCGACTGCCCAGACGGGGTCTCATTTGCAGTTTCTGGCTGAAGTAAGCGCTCTTCTAGCTAATGAGGAATCTAGAAAACGGGTTTTAGCCGCTAAGAACAGGAATGAGCTGTTGAAGGCTTTTTGTGAGGGGCAGAACTGATGCATGAGGGTGCCTCGTTAGCACATTTGATGATGATTCTGGTTCTGCAGTTAACGGTTATTCTGTTAGCGGCAAAGGTTTTGGGTTTTCTTTGTGTGCGATTTTTGCGGCAGCCTTCGGTGCTAGGGGAGCTTGTAGCAGGTATGATTATTGGCCCCTTCGCCCTGGGAGGAATCGCTCTGCCCTTTCTAGGCGGCGAGCCGTTGTTCGCGATTCCTCCCGGCGCGGCATTGCCTATCACGCCTCAGCTTTATGGCTTTGCGACCGTGGGATCTGTTGTTTTGCTTTTTATTTCCGGTTTGGAGACCGATCTTAAAACCTTCCTTAGATTTGCGGGCTCGGGTTCGCTGGTTGGACTCGGGGGTGCAGTTTGTTCCTACCTCTTGGGCGCCTTGTCGGTCTTGGTTTTTATTCCGGGAGTTGCTTCGCTTTTTGATCCACGGGCGATGTTTATGGGGATTATTGCAACTGCCACCAGTGTTGGCATAAGCGCTCGCATTCTTTCCGAGCGGCGTAAGCTCTCTAGTCCCGAGGGAGTTACCATACTTTCGGCAGTAGTATTGGATGACGTGCTGGGGATTGTTTTGCTGGCCCTGGTGGTTGGCTTGGTGCGCATGGGCGGCGGCGAAGGCAATGGAGTGGATTGGGGACTTCTTGGACGAATTGCTTTGAAGGCCTTTGGTTTTTGGATTGGGAGCACGGTAATCGGAATTGCTTTGGCGCCGAGGATTACAAGAAGTTTGAAAGAATTGAAGGATTTGGAAACTCTGGCGGTAATTGCCTTTGGTTTAGCCCTCTTATTGGCGGGTTTGTCCGAGCTTGCGGGACTGGCGATGATTATCGGGGCCTATGTAATGGGCTTGGCCCTCTCAAGTACTGATGTAGCAGAGGATATTCGGCGCCGTTTAGAGGGACTCAACGCGTTTATCGTTCCCATTTTTTTCTGTGTGATGGGGATGCTTGTTGATTTTACGGCACTTGGCGAAGTTCTTGTCTATGGTTTGGTTTACGCGGGTTTCGGGATTCTCGGTAAGCTTGCGGGCTGCGGATTACCCGCTCTGTTGCTTGGGTTTAACGGTAAGGGAGCGCTGCGAATCGGAGCGGGTATGCTGCCGAGGGGTGAAGTTACTCTGATTATGGCGGGTTTGGGATTGTCCGCCGGTGTGATTGGACCTAGTCTTTTCGGTGTTGCCGTGATGTCGATGCTAATCTCGGCTTTAGTGGCGCCTCCGATTCTTATGGTGGTGCTAAGGGGTGGCAGCGGCTTTAGGAAAACCTTGGGAGAGGATAAGGGCGCCGATCTCAGGATTGTTTCCTTTGCTATGCCCACCATCCATCTGGCGGACTTCGTTTTAATTCGGTTGCTTGATGCTTTTCGACGGGCGGATTATTTTACTCGGCGAGTGGGGCACGGGAAGCCAGTTTACATAGCGCACAAAGATGAAACGCGGATTACCCTGCTGCGCAATGATAAACTGATTCAGGTAAACGTTCCGCCAAAACAGGAGAGATTTGTTCGTTTGCTGCTAGCCGAGGAAATTTTGGCGTTAAAGGAATTGTTTCGGAGTGTGGAAAAGGTGGCGGATACGGATGTAACAGAGCGAGACATATTAGGCGGTTTATTCGGTTAATGAGTGCCTGAGGAATCGAGATGACTTTGTATGATTCGATCAAAAAGGAGTTTTCAGAGGAATTACTTGATCGATTTCTGCGCTATGTTGCTATCGATACAACGAGCAATATGACCATTTCGCAGGAGAGGATTCCATCGACGGAGGGGCAGTGGAACCTGCTTCGACTCCTTAAATCCGAGTTCTCGGAGATGGGCTTCAACGATGTAGATTTGGATGTTTCCGGCTATCTGATTGCAAGAATACCGGGAAATCCAGCGGGAAACCACGGTAAGACCATCGGCTTCATGGCCCACGTGGATACGAGTTCTGATGTGCCGGGGGAGAATGTCCGACCCCTGGTGCATAGGAAATATAACGGAGAGGGGATTAACCTTGCCGACGGCATTGTTCTAAGCCCGGCTAACTCTCCGCTACTTGAACGCTACAAGAACGAGACGATTATTACCAGCGATGGCAGGACTCTACTCGGCGCTGATGATAAGGCTGGGATTGCGGAGATTATGACTGCATTGTCTTGGATTTGCAGGAATAGCTCGTGGCCGCATAGACCCTTGGAGATTATTTTTACCCCCGATGAGGAAACCGGTAATGGAATGAGTCGTTTCCCCCACGAGAAGCTTGAATCCGGCCATTGTTTCACTGTGGATGGAGGCGAGGAAGGAGAAATGGAAATCGAGTGCTTCTATGCTTGGCTTGCAAAGATTTCCTTCAAAGGCCATTCGATACATCCTGGTTCCGGGAGGGGTCGTTTGGTGAATGCGGTTTCGATGGCTGCAATGTTCATCAACATGCTGCCAAGAAATGAAAGCCCGGAAGCCACCGATGGCCGCTATGGCAATTACTGGGCCCATGAGGTACAAGGCGGAATCGATAGCGCTGAACTGGCAGTTTTTTATCGCAGTTTCGATTTGGAGGATATCGAGCGGCGCTCAAGAACGCTTGAAAGCTTTGCCCAGGCAGTAGAGACCGCGTTTCCGGGCGGAAGGGTTACAATTAGGCTTAAGGAGATATATAGGAATGTGCGAGAGATTCTTGATGGGTATCCGGAACTGATCGCCCGATTGCGCAAAGCGGTGCTCGATTCGGGAATTCAACCTATTGAGAACTCAAATCGAGGGGGTTCCGATGGAGCTCTTCTTACCGCGATGGGCATTCCAACGCTCAATACCTTCGCTGGAGGAATCAATTTTCACAGCCGCCTGGAGTGGATTGCATTGCCGGCTATGGTTCGAGCGACTACTGTTATTCTGAATCTTATGCAGTAGGTTAGAATACTTGCTGATGTTTGTTAAAGTAGACACAGGCGATAGTACCCGGATGAATATACGATTGCTTATGTTCTTGATAGCTCTCTTTTCTTTTTCTTCATGCGTGGTTGACATGGAGATAGGGGATGAAGCGCCGGAATGGACGTTCGAGCCACCCAAGGACAGTGAGTCCCATAGAACAATTCGCGGTCAGGCCGCGGCGGAAAACATTGCCGCGGCGGAATTGGCTGCATTCGATGATTTGAAATCAGCCCTTATCGAGAAGATGGAGCTGGGCCCCGTGGAGTATTGGAGCGATGAGGGCATCAGCGAATTCGAAGTTTTGTTCGGCGAGATTATCCACACTATCAAAACTGCCAAACCTAGCAATTTTGGTGTCAAACTTGGCGCCAAGGGAGCCTGGAAGGATACGGGAAGTCGAATTCATTACGCTGTAGAGATAAACTGGGATAAACAGGCCTTTGCAGACCAAGCGACAAGACTCTTTGAGCTGATAGGAACGACAAATCCTTGGCTTCACAATTATATTTTACGCGCTCGGGCGGCAATGGAGGAGAATGCAATCTACGAAGCAGCGCTGCTTCGGGCAGCCGTGGCGGGCATTTCCAAACTTGCCGGTATCGAAGCCGGATATAGAATCGCGCTTGAGGAAGTGGAGCGTTCTCTAGACTCTCTCGAGATTAGCTTGATTGGGGTTCCGGATAGGGTTTTTGTTGGGCTGAGGCCGGCTCTACCGGTGGTTTTCTCCGTTAAATCTCGCGGCAGGCCTGTTGCAAATGCTGAATTCATTATCACTTATCCACATAGGGCTCGCGATGGAAGCATATACAATGCAGAGGCCCGTGTATTCTCGGATACGGAAGGATCGATAAGCTTTCGCCCCCCTGAGGTAGTACTTTCGGGACCGCAGGAGATTAGCATCGCTCTCAGCGCAGCACCATTTCTGGATTTTCTCGGTGAGGAGAAAGATGCTTCCGTACAGGAATTTGAAACTAGATTGGAAAAGGTGCTTGCCATAGCCGTATATGATGCCCAAGTGAGAATTCGATTCATCCCCATGGGAATTCTGATTCTTGAGACGGACTTAGTCGGCAATGTGCTAGGCGAGACTGACGCGGCCGAAGGGCTCTTCTCCGACTTGATTGCAGATGGTTTCAATGCCGCCATTATAGAAATGAATCCCTCTGAAGTGCTGCCCTTATCGGAACGCGCCCTGCTGCGGAATTTGAAAGCCGATGCCAGATTTAGCGATAGGTATGAGAGAGTTATTCACGGCAGAGTGGCACTAGAGAGTTTCGAGCAAGTCGGGGATGCCTATACAGTTAGGGTTTCCGGATTTCTAGCTATGTCTGATATCCAGAAACAGGTAACGCTTCTCCGTTCGCAGTTTGCGAAAACCAGCCAAGGGGCGGTTAGTCAGCAGGCTATTAGCGCGGCTTTTAGACAGTTTGGCCGTTCATTTGCCGAGGAAATCATTGAATTGGCCCCCTGATGGAGTATCACTTAGACGATCTAATTGCGGCCTTAGCGACTAATAGAGGGCGTTCCGCTATAGCTGTGATTCGCACCTCGGGCTTAGGTTGCATACATTCAATCGCCAAGATTTTTTCTCGACCGGAGACACTTGTGAATAGCGAGGGTAATCGGGTTCATCATGGTTGGCTACTTAGGAATGGTTCCGAGAAAATCGACGAGGTTCTGCTAACTGTTTTTCGCGGGCCGCTTAGCTATACAGGTGAGGATTCCGTGGAGATTTCCTGCCACGGAGGACCGGTGCTGAGCGATGTCATTATGAACCTGCTTCACTCGATAGGGTTTAGAGATGCAGCCCCGGGGGAATTTAGCTTCCGAGCCTTTTCCAACGGGAAGATGGATTTAACGCAGGCAGAGGCTGTGCAGGAGATAATTGAAGCCCGAACTGACAGAGGGAGAGCCCTGGCGCTCTCCAGACTGGGGGGATCGGTGCGATCGCTTATCAGTGAGATTCTGGATAAGCTTAAGCGACAGGCAGCCATTGCATCCCTAGCGCTTGATTACCCGGAGGATGAGGGTGAGCAGGTTGATTTCGATTTGGACGAAATCCGTTTTTGCCGGGAAAGCTTAAAGCAACTTGTTAGTACTTGGAGTACTGGCCGACTTTACCAGGAGGGTATCAGGATTGCTCTAGCCGGACCAGTGAATGCGGGTAAATCTTCGTTGTTCAATCTGTTTTTACGCGAGGAACGATCCATAGTCACTGAGGAGCCCGGCACTACTCGGGATTGGGTTGAAGCCTGGCTGAATCACGATGGGATTCCAATACTACTTGTTGACACAGCAGGTTTGAGGATTAATGCTGCTGATGCGATTGAATCGGAGGGGATTCGGCGAACACGGGAACTCATTGCTTCTTCGGATTTGGTTCTGGCGTTGGCAGATGGCGCGGTGGGAAACTCAGCGCTGGCAGACTTTGAGCGGATGGACTTGGCGGTGGAAGATGGGCGTCTGATTCGTGTCTGGAATAAAGTGGATTTGATTCCTGATGTTCCATCTGGGTGGATAGGGGTTAGCGCCAGAACAGGCGCTGGCTTTTCGGAACTGCTAACCGAGATAAGCGCCAGAGCCTCCGGAGGCGTTCCGGAGGGAGACGCTCCGATAATCAATTCAGCGCGGCAGCGGGCATTGCTGCTGCGGGCCATAGACGCTCTGGGCAATTTCCGGGTGGATTCGGGTACTCCGATTGATCTTCTGGCTGAGGATCTTCACGAAGCATTGGATGCGCTTGGGGAATTGGTTGGCGTGGTAAGGCGGGCAGATGTTCTGAATCTGGTTTTCTCAAATTTTTGCGTGGGAAAGTAGAAATTCGATGTCCGAAGCGCTAGGCGAACTGGAAAATGGCTTGAAACTTTTGGAAATTGAATCGGGAGGACGAAGGATTGATAGGTTAAGGCGATTTGTGGCTGAACTTGAGCTGTGGAATCCGAAGTATGGGCTGCTTGCCGATACTGGAGATCTTGTTTCCCGTCACGTACTAGATAGCCTGGCCGCCTTGAAGCACATAGAGGAGCTTGAACCGGGCAATTTGGCGGATATTGGTTCGGGAGCGGGATTTCCGGGAATTCCTCTGGCTATTTGGCTAGAAGATGTCGACTTCGCTTTAATTGAGCGCTCCGGCAAGCGGGCAGGTTTTTTGAGAACCGTAACCCTTATCCTGGGGTTGAAAAATGTCAATATTGTTGAGATTCCTGTGGAAAGGTTTTCGAGAAGAGAAGGTTTTGACGTGCTAACCCTTCGTGGTTTTTCGAAGATTGGTTCCGGATTGCTGAGTATTCTGGGTGGACTTCTTAGGCCGGACGGAACAATTGTGGCCTATAAGGGCCGAGAAAGCTCTGTTAGGAGGGAACTTAGAGCGCTTGAAGGATACGCTGCCCGCTGCGAGTCCCGGCGATTGGAGATTCCGGGTTTAAATGAACAAAGGCACCTGGTAATGATTCGACTTTGAACAGCACATCATCGGCCAACTATGGAGTTTAGGCTGATGGTCTCTAAATACCCTGTTAGTTTCTGCCTATCGATTGGCTTGATAGGGCATTTTTAGCGAAATGCTCTGCCTCCTGTAAGTAGATTCCGGTGAGTAAAATGGAAGCTGCGACCGACACAGGCGTTCTTTAGGACCTGCGTAGAGACCAAACCGGACTACCTCTTCGCTTTTTTCTGGGGCGAGACTGCACCCGTTAGCGTGCGGCTAGGCTGGTGGGTTTGATTGAATATCTCGGCCAATCGGTAGTTTGCCTTGATGGAATTTCGCCGGTTTTGCCCCCTCCTATTGCTTCTTTGTAGAATCGCGCTTATCAGCGCCGTAAACTCACAATATTGCAATGGGAGTGATTAGGGTAAGTCCTTGCATGCCGCATTATGGCGCTCCCTATTTGTTAGGGAAACGCAGGCTTGACGACATGGGGCGGCAATCCTAGGATTATTTCCATGAGAGGGGATAACAGGTGGATCAGCATTCGTTTGGCGAATGGTGAGCATTATACTATCTTTGAGCGTGGAGATAGGGATTCACGACGGTTTCTGCTAACACCGGCTTCGCAGAATCAGGATGAAGCGGATATCGAATTCTACCATCATGCCTCAGGCGCATCAAAGCCGATTCGTATCGGGGTGATTAAGTTTGAAAACCTTCCCGCTGGAGATGTTGAGCTTTTACTTGAGGCTAAGTTAGCTTTTAAAGGTAATTTGTCGGTGACGGTTCGGCATGAAGCGAGCGGGAGGGTGGAGAATTTGAAGATGCAAGTTCCAGGTGTTGGAATACAAGGTTCCTCGTCCAAAGGAGTTTTGCGATCTCGCGTAGGACTGCGATGGTTTTTGGGAGTTTTATATGTAGCACTTGGCCTAGCCATCGCATTCTGGCTAGTACGGTTGGTAACCGATTGGGGCGAGCACGAATTACTACCGCCGCCTATTTCGCGTTCGGCGGCCGAATTGTCAGTAATTTGAAAACTATTCGATATTTATCTCTTTGTGCCATTGCTCTTTTTGCTGATTGCGCTCCTCTGGCATCAGCGGGGAAACGAATTCCAGATTCCACCTTAGAGCTTGATAAATTGCTGCAGGCGGCGGCGGAGGACTCGACTTCAGAACTCTATCGAATTGCCGGGAGCGGAGGGGAAGGAGCTTGGTTTGCGTTGGCGGAAGCGGCCGATTATTGGGACTTCGACGAGTTGTCGGACGAGTTACGAATGCGCTCGGCGCTCAGGGATGCAGCTCCGTATGGAATTTTGTCCTTGGAAGCTATGCTGATAGAGAACCCTGGTGCGCTGGCGAACCCCTTGAGAGTATTGAGGAGAGCCGAGAGAAGGCATGGCAGGAGTCTCCGGCGGGCAAGGATTGCGGTACTGGTTGCAAAGGGTAGAGAGAGGACGCTGGCCAGGGAAATGAAAGGCTTTACGGGGGCAAGCTGGGAGGCTCCGGTGCTGATTGCGAAGCTGAATTTGGGGAAATTGGATGGGAATGAGATGGAGTTACTAGGGCAGTTCATTGTGGAAAGCTCCGAACCTACTGCCCTAAGTCCACTGAGGCATAATGAGGAGTTCGGTTTACAGTCCAAACGCTTGGTGGAAGCCAGGTTGTACTTCTCGGAAGGGGAGGCTGCTTTGGCTCTGGATGCCTACCGGGCTTGGCTGGAAAATGGCGCATCGGGACCAATGGCGGTGAATTATTCGGCGATGCCTCCGGTTTTCGCTGAGATTAGACGGGCCGCGATAATGCTAGGCAGGGAGGAAGAGTGGGCAAATCGCCTTATCCAAGAGGCCTCAAAACTTGAGGGATTCGAGTCTTATGCGGCAGCTTACCAGGCGGGCCTCCTCTATTGGGGACTCAAAGAGTTCAGAGCCGCATCGACTTCTTTCTTCGAAGGCGTTCTGAGTGTTCCCAAGGGCCTAGATGCGGATAAGGCCCTATGGTTTGGGCTTCGAGCGCTGCAAAGCGATTCGAGCGCAACGAAGTTTGAGAAGATTTCGGCGCTTACGACCGTTTTCGAATTGTGGGATAAACCGAGACGTTTTGAAGATCGCTTGGAATTATTCATTCATCGCTGTGTTCGAGATGGCGATTGGAAGTTTTTAGAGTTTATTTATGGGGAGTGGGGGAGTGTATGGCCTTCGGTGGCTCGAGCTGATGGGGCCTTGGTCTTAGCGAGCGCTGTCTTTGAGGATCGATTGAATTCGAGAGTTAAAGTGGAGAAATATCTTGAAATTGCCGCGGATTCGGCGCCTTTTAGCTGGTCGGGACTGAGGGCGGCCGGTTTACTTCATCGGGATTTCCCTGCCGCTTCATACGAAGAGACTTATTTCGAAGATAGTGAAAATGATCTGATTATTCAACTTTTTCTTAGATGGGGTCTCTTCGATCTGTCGGTAAGTGAGATTTTAAAGAATCCCCAAGGTTATTCCGCCAAAACCATAAGAATGACAGCCAAAGCAATTGCGTTGTCGCGGCCGAGATTGTCTATTAGATTGGTGAATTTGCTTTGGGCCAGTGAAGATTTCACCCCTACTAGGGAAGACTTGCTAATTCGATACCCGCTTCCATATGGAAAACTAGCTGCGGATATAGCTGTTAGGGGAGGGATATCGCCGGAGATATTGACGGGCCTGGTGCGTACCGAGAGTGCATGGGATACCAATGCAATAAGCCGCTCTGGCGCTATGGGTTTAGGCCAGTTCATGCCTGACACGTGGCGAGAATGGATTGGCCGCCTCAAACTTCCGGAGGATTCGGATCCTATGAACCCTGAGATCAATCTCTTGCTATCTGTCGCCTACCTGAATTGGCTGGGGTCCAGAGAATGGACAAATGGATGGACGGATGTTCTAATTTCGTACAATGCAGGGGGCGGCAATCTGCGAAAATGGCGCCGGAACCAGCCCGATTTGAGTGAAGATCTTTTCAGAGCCAGCATCCCGATAGAGGAACCCCGCAGTTATGTTGGCAAGGTTTTTTCCGCCGCCACTATGTATGCATATCTTTACGAGGGGAAGACACCTCGGCTTCTTCATGAATCTTGGGGACTGGTCTCTTTTAGGTGAATTGAATGACTGTTCTGCAGGCTGCCTTGCTGGGTTTGATCCAAGGTCTTACCGAGTTTCTTCCTATTTCCTCTTCGGGCCACCTGGTACTCGCGCGAACTCTGATGGACTTGGGCGAGGTGCCGGTTCTTTTCGACGTGCTTCTTCATGTAGCAACCTTGCTGGTGGTAGTTTGGATATTTAGGCGGAGAATCAAAGAGCTTCTTACATCGCTGTTTCGCTTTCTCGGTCGCCGAACCCGGGAGGAGGATAGTACTAATCTAAGACTAATGCTGCGCTTAATCGCGGCCACGGCCATTACCGTGATAGTTGCTTATGCCGTATCAGGTTTGGGAGTTCGCGAATCACCGGCAATAGTTTCAGCCTTTCTTATGCTTACGGCTCTGATACTTCTTTCCACGGCTACTATCAAGGGAGGGAAGAAGCTTGAGAGGCCTTCCTGGATTGGGACGCTTGTTATGGGCGCCGCTCAGGGTCTCGCTGTTCTTCCTGGAATCAGCCGTTCGGGTATTACGATTGCCTCTGGTCTTATAGTTGGGATGGATAGAAAAGTTGTCGGTGAATTTTCTTTCTTGCTTTTGATTCCGGCGGTAGTCGCTGCCTTTTTATTTTCTTTAAGAGATGCCGCGGAGCTTTCGAATGTCGTGTCGATTGGCTCTCTCTCGGTGGGTTTTGCCTCGGCGTTGATTATCGGGTATGCATCGCTGAAAGTCCTGCTATGGCTTGTTGCTAAGGGAAGATTGTGGCTCTTCGCCATATACCTGATTCCGGTGAGTATAATGGGTTTGCTTCGCTTTGGTTTCTGAACCCTTGGGGCGCCTGCTGCCAAATCCCATCTGACTGCTCCTCAGCTTCGCTAAGCCGCAAATCAGAGATTCCGATAATCGGGGGAGGAGGCTCCTGTTGATGTTCTCGGGTTCAGGTAAGTATGCCTATCTATCTGTGATTAGCTTTCTCTTAGCTCTGTACTTTTTTATAGCTATATCTGTATCCGCGCTTGGAGGCAGCAGCGCGCTAGTGAGGCCGGGAGCCTTCCTTGTTAGCCGGTTCAACTTTTCGTCGCTCTATATCCCGTTTTTACTGATGTATTGTGGATTTCTTACCAAGTCGAATCGACTGCCTAGGAAGACAATGATCCTGCTGTGGATTTCTCCCATCCCCTTCATTACTTCGGCTATATTCTTCCAAGTCGTTTTCGACAACACCACAATGCTCGCGCCAAGGGTTTTAGCTGCGGCATTTGGTCGATTCCCGGCGATTTTGCTACTCTTGCTTCTCCTTGCGATTGAGATAACCGGGATTATCGGACTAAGTAGATATCTTGATGGCCCCGGCCACAGTTTGTTTACCAAAAAAGAAATAAACAGAATCATAAAAGGAGTGATCGGCTTTTTTAGCACCGAAACCGAAAGCAACTCCACAACTCCGAGCGGGGAGTTTGTCAATGAAATACCCCTTCCTTCCTTTCCTGAACGTCCTTCTGAAAACGGTGAACCTCCCCTGCAGGAACCCCCCGAAAAGCCGGCCCTCCCCGGATCGACAGTGACGGAGCCGGAAATTTCGGATTTCGTGTCCCGTGTGTTGGATTCCAATTCGAGTGCCGCTGATGCAAAGTCGTCCGATGACTATGAAAGCATTTCCGAGAAACTCGATCCGCGAGGAAGGGAAGCGATTGATTCCATGCGGACAACTGTGTCTTCAGTAGGGAGCTATCATGTGCCGGTTGAGGGACTCCTAAACCTGTATCCGGAACCATGTGTTATCGCGGTTGACGAGGCAACCCGAAAGGCCGGGAGCATTCTCGAGCAGACTTTGAAGGAATTCAAGATAGATGCGAGGGTAACCGGTATTCGCAAGGGTCCGGTTATTACCATGTTCGAACTCCTGCCGTCTCCTGGAGTGAAGCTGAGCAGTATCGTAAATCTTCAAGACAATATTGCACTGCGTTTAGCGGCAAGCCGAGTTCGAATTATTGCCCCGATTCCCGGGAAACATGCGGTTGGCATTGAGGTGCCAAACGAGAAGCGGGCGATTGTTTCATTCAGTTCGCTGTTGGAATCTGAAGAGTTCCGAGAATCTGATGCCGAAATTCCGGTGATACTGGGTAAGGATATCAGCGGTGGAAACCAAGTAATCGACCTAACCCGCACTCCACATCTTTTGATAGCGGGTGCTACCGGATCGGGTAAGTCCGTCTGTGTAAATTCCCTCATTGCCTCTGTGCTCTATTCTCGCGATCCGCGGAATGTCAAACTGCTTTTGGTTGATCCAAAGATTGTTGAGCTGAAACTATACAATGGTATTCCGCACCTTTTGACTCCGGTTATTATCGATACGAAAAAGGCGATTCAGGCGCTCCAGTGGTGCCTTTATGAAATGGAGCGACGCTATTCTCTCTTGGATTCCCAGGGAGTTCGAGATATAAAGTCTCTCAATATGCGAATTAGGGAGAGGAGATTCGCGATAGAGCCGATGCCTTATATCTTGGTTATTGTTGACGAATTTGCCGATTTGATGGCCACAAGCGGGAAAGACTTGGAGGCCATCGTTGCTCGTTTGGCAGCCATGAGCCGGGCCGTTGGCATTCATCTTGTTCTTGCTACGCAAAGACCCTCAGTGGATGTGATTACGGGGCTTATCAAGGCGAATTTTCCAAGTCGAATTGCCTTTATGGTGGCAGGTAAAACCGATAGCCGCATTATTATCGATGCAGTGGGAGCGGAGAAACTTCTCGGACGGGGAGATATGTTGTTTACTTCGGCCTGGGATCCCTTTCCTTCCCGAATGCAGGGCGCCTTTCTTGCCGAGAACGAGATAGAACGAATGGCCGATTATGTGAAGTCTCTAGGCGAGCCTGATTATATAGACCATGAGATGTTTATCGAAGATGAGGATGAGGAACTGTTTCAGGAGGGCGATGGCGACGATCCCGTTTACGAGAAGGCCGTCGAGATAGTTGTAAGCTCCCGTAAGGCTTCGGCGTCTTATCTTCAAAGGAGGTTGAGGCTTGGGTACAACAGGGCGGCAAGACTGGTTGAGGAAATGGAGCGCCGAGGCATCGTTGGTCCGGCAAATGGATCAAAGCCTAGGGAGCTGATTCATGTTCCTTAGGCGCCGAAGGAGTTGCCTGTGATGGTTTCCTGGATATCCTCACGACTAGGGACGCGCTCCAAGGACCGCTCCCGTTCCTGTTCTTTCCGCGGATGCGGTATGCAACTCTCCCAATTGGCGCCGGAGAATCTATATAGCTAACTCCCGTGATTGCAGAATCCATCAGTTTCCACCTAGTCTCTTCGGCTTTTTTGCGTATCAGCTCGTAATTTTCGGCATTATCCATCGGCAGCCAGCCGAGTTCGATGGCGTTATTCCCTGAAGCCTTATAACCAGGAGCAGAGGGCCTGCCGGGTTTCATGGCTGAAAACTCGGTTTGCTTAGCTGTTTCTATCCCCGATTTGAGTTGAACTTGTACTTCTGTTCTCGATCCGCTGAGCCTCTTGGCGGATAGCTCTTCAACGTTTTTTGCAAAGGTTGGGTAGCGCTGAAGTATACTGTCGAAGGTTTCCTTATTGAGTACATAGAGATCGCAATAATCCTTCGCTATCACGGTGGCGTTTCTTGGACTGCTTAGCAGGAGGGCTGTTTCGCCGAAAAACTGGCCTGAGGAAAGAGTGTCGTAAGTTGTTGTTTGTTCTTCGTTTAATACCTCAACCTCTCCCTGGCTGATGAAGTACATTTCATAACCAATCTCTCCATAGGTGATTATCTGGTCTCCCGGGGTGTATATAACCGGGTTGAGGTTCAAGATAATATCTCTTATAAACTCGCGGCTGGCTTTCTTGAAAAGAGGTACCTTTTCTATTATATCCCGATTTAGGAAGAAGGCGATTTGAGTTCTAAGCGGCTTCGGCAAATCCAATAGCAATTCCGATTCCTCGTAGCCCCTGCGGCTCTCCCATAGATAATCGTAATAGTCGTGAATTCGGATTTGAAGTTGACTCGGTATATTGCGATATTTCAGAAAGGTGTCGATGTTTTCTACCTTTTCCCTGAATCGACTTTTGGAGATGTCCAAGTTGGCAATAATGCTGGCGATATTGCCGATTATGAATCCATAGGTTGCTGCTCCCATTAGCATTACAACTATGACGTAGATGAATTGAATAGGATTGTCGGGGGTAATATCGCCGTAGCCTATTGTAGTCAAAGTGGTGATGGTCCAGTAGAAGGCTTCCAGATACACAGCTCCATTGGATGTGTAATCTCCGGAAGAGGTATATCTGCCGACTCCTCCTATATAAATCCATCCGCAGGCCACAAGGTGGGCCGCCACTAGAATCCAGAATACCAGCATGAATAATCGCATAAAGGCGGGATTGACAAAGCTTAATTGTCTTGCTCGCCGCAGTGTCTTTGAGCTCCCAAAGAGTTTTAGAAGGCGATTGAGCCTGAAGAAACGAAATATGCGGCTAAGGATTAATTGCCGGCTAGTTATAAAAGCCCAGGGTATGGTGGCAAAGAGATCGAGTATGAACCATCCTTTGATGTAGCGCATGGCTATCGACTTGCGATCGCTTATCTGCTTATGCCTGACACTGTAGCTTGTGTTGAATTGGATAACGATGTCGGCGATGAATGTGAGAGTTATCAGAGCATCCAGTGCGATAAGATTAGAGGATATTGGAATTTTGAATACCACGATAAGCGGAGCAATAATTGTCGCCGCTATGGTGATGAATAGAACATAAAATTCCCATAAAACTTTGAATCGGCTGTCGGGATGAATTAGTGGTATCGGCATTAGTCTATCCGCTCTCAATAATCGGCAGCGGCATTCTTAAACGCAAGTGGGGGGAATGAAATACCCTTCTGGTTGGGTGAGCAAGATTGGAATACACGTTATCAATGTTATCCAAAAAGGCGATTGGATGGAATCGGGATTCAGTGTTGACTTAGTTTGCCGTTGCTCTCATGATTAACGCATGAGACCTCACTTACTCCTTTTAGGTGTTTCTCATCTCCTTACTATTTCAGCATTAATTGCACAGCCGGAGGTAACTCCTGCTAAGGTATATGTTATACCTCTAAGGGAAGATGTTGATCGATACCTCGGTGTGTTCCTGGGGCGTTCTCTTGAGGAAGCCGAAAGGGCAGGCGCGGAGACGGTGATTGTAGAAATCGATACCTTTGGCGGCCGCGTGGACACGGCCTTGGAAATTGCCAGCAAGATTGGCTCCGCCACCTGGGCCAAAACTGTTGCTTACGTTCCTGCTGATAGCGGAGGACGTGGGGTGAGCTGGTCGGCTGGCGCACTTATGGCATTTTCCTGTTCGGAACTCTGGATGGCTCCGGGAACTTCAATCGGAGCGGCCGCGCCGGTGTATCAAACCACAGAAGGGGTTCAGGCCGCCGAGGAAAAAACGGTGAGCGCGGTAAGGGGTCAAATGGCTGCCTTGGCCGAGAAAAACGGATATCCCATCGGAGTCGCGCTTGCGATGGTGGATGCTGATGTAGTTCTCAAGGAGGTAATCGTTGATGGTTCCGAGTCGCTATTGACTGAGGCGGACATTGAGGCGATGGAGAGGAAGAATATCCAACTTGAGATTGGGAAAACCGTTAGCGATAAGGACAAGCTCCTAACGCTAACTGCCGGGGAAATGGAACGTTATGGGGTATCAGCAGGCAGCGCTCAGACACGGGAAGAATTGTTAGCCAATTTCGGGTACATGGCTGAGGATACCGTGGTGCTGGAGAAGAGTAGGGCGGATTCTATAGTCACCTTTCTTACTAGCGGAGCCATGGTAAGTCTGCTGCTGCTTGCTGGACTGGTTGCCCTGTATCTTGAGATTACGAGTCCCGGATTCGGTGTTCCTGGAACCATTGCTCTTATTTGCTTCGCGATTGTGTTTGGTTCGAGTGGTTTGATGGGAAACCTAGGGGCAATAGAGATTTTGTTGTTTCTGGCCGGAATAGTTCTCCTGTTGTTGGAATTTTTTGTTATTCCTGGATTTGGCGTTGCCGGGATTGCAGGCATTGTGCTGATTCTGGGAGCCCTTGTGTTGAGTCAGCAAGATTTCGTCTGGCCCCAGTTCGATTGGCAGTGGGGCGTACTTAGAAGGAGTCTAAGTATAGTTGGAGCTAGTGTAATCGGCGGAATTATTCTTATAGGAGTGATTATGACCTTTGTACCGAGGGCGAGCCTATTTAGCCGCTTGATACTTCATGCTCCTGGTGATTTAGGCTATGCTGGAAAATCGTGGCGCCGGCACAAAAATAAGGTAAAGCGCCCGGAAGAAATTGAGACCTTGAAAGGGGAGGAGAACAGCCCCGTTACGATTGGCGCCATCGGCGTGACGGTAACCGACTTGAGGCCTGTTGGAAAGGTGCGCTTCGAATTCGGAGTGTATGTTGCCGAAACCGAAGGTGAGTACTGTGAGAAGAATACCCGAGTTGTGGTTCGGCGAATTGATGGCGTAAAGGCTGTGGTTGCAGCCCTGGAGGATATATGACTCTTGTTTTTATTCTGTTATGGGCTGTTTTGGGTCTTGCAGCCCTAATCTTCTTGATTGTCTTGATTAAATTCTTTGGTTTATGGCTTAGAGCCCTTGTATCGGGCGCAAGAGTGAGCCTTGGGCGGCTAATTGGCATGTGGCTGCGCAGGGTAAATCCTCGCATAATGGTTGACAGTAGGATTATGCTGGTGAAGGGCGGTTTGCCCATACACACGGATGGACTGGAAACTCATTTCCTATCTCGCGGCGATGTGGCCAAGGTTGCACAGGCCCTTGTTGCGGCATCGAAGGCCGGTATCGGGCTACCCTTCCAACAAGCTACCGCGATCGATTTGGCAGGTCGGGATGTTTTGGAGGCTGTAAGAACCAGCGTAACTCCCAAGGTGATAGACTGCCCTAATCCCGAAACCGGCAAGAGCACTATCGACGCGGTTGCGAAGGATGGCATTCAATTGAAGGCTAAGGCTAGAGTGACTGTTCGGGTGAATATTGATGCTCTAGTCGGTGGCGCCTCAGAGGAAACGATAATTGCCAGAGTTGGCGAAGGAATAGTTACTACTATCGGCTCGGCCAATACCTACAAGGACGTGCTTGAGAATCCGGATCAGATTTCAAAGAGAGTTCTGGAGAAGGGCTTGGATGCGGGAACAGCCTTCGAGATTCTCTCGATTGATATTGCCGATGTGGATGTGGGCTCCAATATTGGCGCAAAGCTGCAAGCGGACCAAGCGGAAGCGGATACGCGGCGATTTCAGGCCGAGGCAGAGCAGCGGCGGGCCGTTGCTAGGGCGAGGGAGCAGGAAATGGTTGCCCAGGTACAGGAAAACAGGGCGAAGGTAGTTTTGGCCGAGGCGAAAATTCCTATGGCGATTGCACAGTCGTTCAGGGATGGCAACCTGGGAATCATGGACTATTACCGTCTTAGGAATATTCAGGCTGACACCGATATGAGGCGAAGCCTGGGCGAGCAGTCCGATAATCAACCAAGGGATTAGTCCGTGGGAGACGTACTAGACGTATTGATTTCTCTCATACCCGTATTTGTGGGGCTTATCTGGATACTGCAGTTAGTGGTGAGGATTAGAAAGCGGAAAAGGAAAGAACTTGACAAGTTGACATCGAAGCGAGGTGAACTGAAAACAAGTAGCGGCGCTTCGATGCGAGCGGGCAAGAAACTTGACGTGTTGACATCGAGGCGACAAGAGATCTTTCCGAAGAGCGAGCAGATGATCGGATTCCTCAATAAGGCCAAGAAAATGAACCCAATTGAATCGCTAAGCCCGCCAGTTGAAAGAGTAAAACCACCGAATAGTCTGCTCGAGGGAAGACCGTCAATTCCGCCCTTAGAGCAGGGCAAACGTGTCGTGAAGGACAGGACTACTCGCGCTGAGCCTTCAACTATCCGGAGAAGTCCCCTAGATAGTATTCGAGCACGTTCGCCGTTGGCGCAGGCCATGCTTTGGAAAATCATTTTCGATAGGCCGTTGGCGCTGAAAGCTCCGGACGAGCAATCAGCCGCCTCTATCTAGTTCTAATGAAATCGCCGCAGCAGTAACAACTTGCCATAGGAGCCCAGCTTCACTGCCTACTGTGTGAGAATGCCGGAATTCAATAATTTACCTCAAAACTAGGCCGATAGTCGAAGGTATGGACGAAGCAAAACTCCCGATGCACCCCGCCTTTCTACGTCTATCCGAGCGCAATAGGAAAAAACTGATGGCAGCAGCCGAACTCTGGGAGGCGCCGGCAAACTCACGGCTATTCCATCCGGGTGATTCAGGAGAGGAGGTAATCTTGGTTCTCCAAGGCAGACTTGAATCTTGCGATAGCAAGGGCCTTCGAAGAAATTGGCTGCAAGGAGACCTCTGGGGCGAGGAGAAATTAAGCATGCCGCAATCTCTGGAATATACCCTTCGAGCGGTAGAGTATACTCGCTGGCTGCGTTGGACAAGAGCGGCCCTATTAGAGCTTTGTTCTAAAGGCGCTATACGCCGAGCGCTAAGGCCTCGCTATGATTCCCAGGGTCGCCTTCGGACTGGCTTCTTAAAGAGCTTAGAACTCAGTTCCGTTCCTGGAAAAAACCGAAGAACAGTTAGGCCGTCCGCCAAACCGGTTATCCTAGGTTTTTCGCTCACGACTCTCGCGGTATTCTTAATATACATCGCCTCGCGCGGTGTAGCCGCAATATCCCCTCTAATCGTTTTATGCTTGCCGGCAAACTTACTCCTATGGCTATGCATCTTCGGCGCCAGAAATTTTGGCGCCGCATACAAAATCGAAACCGATTCAATAATTTCCCGCCGCTTCGACTGGAGGAGCCTAGCAATTGAGACTCGCCACGTTCCAATTGATCAAGTTCAGGGTGTCAGCATCGATCAAAGGGGCACAGTGAATCACCTGCTTAAAATAGGAACCATAAGGATTAAAACAGCCGCGCTTGAGGGCGAATTGATACTCGAGAACATAGACGCCCCCAACGCGCTCGCCCAAGAAATTCAAAAGCTGCAGGAGCGCACAACGGCGAGAATGAGCGGGCGTGAACGCGAGGAGATGCGAAGAACCCTCGAAGGCAGCGGCCTTGGAGAACGCAGGCCCCGAATGCTTCGTTCCAATCAGGGCACTAGGCGCTTAGTCAAACCCGCAACGCTAAAAGTTCGGAAGAGCCCAGTAATGCTACTTGGCCAAATTCTGATTTCGCTGACGCTAAGCATCATAGTTTTCCTTTTATCGGCACCAAGGATCTTCCACTTCGCCGTCCTCTTAGCCTTGCTTATATGGATAGTCTACCGCTTTGAGATTTGGCGCAATGACTTCTTCACAGCCTCCCAGGGATATATAACAAGATTTCATCGCAGGCCATTTGGAAACAACGTGTTCCGGCATCAGATAGAAATAACCTCTTTGCAAAACATTCGCACTGAGCAAAGGGGAATGCTTTCATTGATACTCGGCTACGGAAGCGTAATACTGGTAACCACCGGCGGCGCCGCTGACATCGCTCTTAAAAACGTATCAAAACCGCGAAGAATTCAAGAGATGCTCTTCAAATATCGCGACGATGAACGGCAGCGCCGTGAGCGCGCGCAAAGTACCGCGCAGCTAAGAACCCTAACCCAACTCGCCCACGCGCTAAGGCAAATAAATTAGACTGGGGAACTTCTCTAAGAGCCCGCATAGTATCTGCCGATTATCGGAGCAGTGAAAAGGATTTTCAGCTACCTAGCTTTGATAAGCGCCATCGCAACTCACCTCGGAATCGTCTGTGCATCCGCTGCCCCAACTGTATTCGCCAAAGAGGCGTGGTATCGCCGGATCGAGGTAGATTCATATGAACGCATCGTGGGCATCGAACAAATCAAATCCAGCGAGGCGAAATTTTCCAACGCATATAGGTTTAGCTACGATACGAATGGCCGCTTAGTGGAAGTAAGCTACAGCCGCTCCGGCAGATCTCTCGCTGATCCATTCTACGGCGTGGTTCGAATAGAGCTTGAATACGAACTAGGATATGTGCACCGGAGGAACACGGATTCCAAGGGGCTTGCCGTGTCGGATGAAATGGGGGTTTGGTCGCGGCGAGTACAGCTTGATGCGAGGGGCTTAGCCTCCGGCGTATTCCACTACGATCAGTACGGAAATCTAATCGCCGACAAGAATGGAGTAGCCCTTAGACTGTGGACTCTAGATGCCAAGGGGCGTCGCGCCAATGAGAAATTCTTCGATATGGCAGGCGCCAGGATAGAAGATAGTCGAGGCATTGGTGAAATCCGTTATACCTGGGACAGTTCTGATAGACTGCTTGGCCTTCGCTACTACGATATGAACGGGCTAAAAACAGTGCAGCGCGGTGAAGGCATACACGGCCTCTTATATACCAGAAATGCCAAGGGTGAAGTGATTAGGGAAGACAGGATAGGGATACTGGGAGCTCCGGTTCTCGGTGCGGATGGATCGGCATCCATTGAATTCGACAGAGACAATAAGGGGCTGGTTCTCGAAGAGCGGCGTCTAGGAACCGGGGCCGAGCTGCGTGCCGATTCCAACAATGTTGCAGTTTATCGTCGAAAATACGACGAATCAGGGAATTCTATAGAACAATCCAATTTCGATGCGGATGAAATGCCGATTAAGGATATTTTTGGAGTTGCCACGTATAAATGGATTCACCATGTTCAGGGCAACGAATTGGAACAGCTCAATTTCGATGAGTTTGGCGAGCTCTGCGAAGATGAGTTCGGAATGGCTTCCTATCGGTGGGAATATGACGAAAGAGGACTCATAATAGCTTCAACCACATTCGGCACCGACGATCAGACAAAGGCCGATCAATGGGGAATCGCTCGCTATCGCTATGTATTTGACGAAAACAGAAACCTGCTTGAAGCCGCTAGCTACGACGACTGGGAAACTCTGGCGAACGATGCTGCAGGTGTTGCCGTGTACCGCTGGGGATATGACGAGAGCGGGAAGAGGATATGGGAACGGCATTATAATTTTGCCGATAAATTCTCCGAGGATAACCAGGGCATTGCCGAATATCGGTGGATTTACGGTGATGAGAATCATGAAATCGAGCAGCATCAATTTGGCCTATATGGCCAGCTTCGCGCCGACTCTCAAGGAGTGGCAGTCTATGAGTGGGTTTACGATAAGTATGGCCGCGTGACAGAACGACGCAACTTCGGCATCGATAGGCGGCCCGTTGAAGATGTATCAGGCACCGCTTTCGTGCGCTGGTCTTACCGGAATGACGGGCGGCCCTTGGCCGCGGCCAGGTTCAACCGCCGCAGCTTGCCTACCAACCTCATGCCCTAGGATAGGGCCATCAGGTGGTTTATCAGTTTTTGCACTTGATAGCGGCCAACTAGGAACTCAGGCTCTTCGGTATCCATGCCCACCTGATAGTACACATTGTCATAGCTCCAGTAGCTGATTAGCAATGGATCCACACCAGTCTTCGAATTGGTAATAGTTATTCTTATCTCCGGTTCTAAGCGAATGTGTTCTTCTTGAATCTGCCCTTCCCGGGAAATTCCTATCAATTTCTGAAAAAGAGATGAAAATTCCTCGAATGTAATTTCCGTATCATCTACTAAGAATAAATCGTCTTTGATACTTTCAGTTTCGCCTCTTTCGATTCGAGTGAGTATCCAGGCCTCTTTGTCTACCTCGATTCTTACCCTCGCCACCCTTTCGATAGAACCCAAAAAGACAAACTTGCTCGTTAAATGGAATGGTTCGGTGTCCAGAAATCCGAGTTCGGATTCACTTAACTTGAAAAGCGATTCGTTTCTATCACCCAGACGGGCATAGCGGTTTCCCTCACCATCGGAGGCCCCGAGTATTAGGTGCAAAACCGTACTGTTCCTATCCGATATATACAGCATATCAGCCTTCTCATCGGCCAAGCCAAATTTCGCGCTTCTTGGATTCTCGTTATCCAAATAGGTGAGCACTGTTGTTGGGGGAGGGGCCTCCTCTCTGATTCGTGTTCGGAAATTTCCCTCATCCAGATAATGCTTACCCTGCCAAGGCTTGGTTACAACATAGTAGTTTGCCGAGCTGACATAAGGATTCGGTTCCTCGCTAGAAACCATTTGAAATACCCTTCCCTTCCTACGAAATTCCAGCCTCTCAATCTCATCTAGGTTCGGCATGGGCAGAGTCCTATCCCTAAAATCGCCGCCATCCATAAACACTATTTCCGTAACCGCGGGTGGAAGAAAAACTACGTCATAGGAATCTTCACGTCGCGCATAACGCTGCCCACTAACAGGACTCCCACTTCCAACCTCCACTACCTCCGAATCGCCAGCTTTGTCGGTAACAACAATTCTTGCCGCCGGACTATCGAGGCCGAATTCTGGAAGACGATTCCTATCCAGCCCCCTACTTATGATTTCCCCGGATTCGATGGAAGAAAGCATTCCTGTAACTCGTTTAACCTCATCCGAGTTCAGGCGGAAGGGTAGGTCGGATAGAATCCAATTACCGTCTTCGTCGAGTTCGAAATTGAAACCCCCATCCACACGCTGTACGGCCACCGAACGAAGTTTTTGCTCCTCTATATCCGTTAGCATTATCGAACTAACAGAATCATAATCCGAGGGCTTTGGCGATTCAGGCAGAAAACGGGAAATGACAAATACGATAATCACTGCAGCAAGAACGCCCAGCGAGGAGGATAATGCCACGGATTTCTCGGTCATCGGTTGCGTCTATAGAAGTGAATTACCAAACCGATTCCCAGGCATAGCAGCGGAATAACAATCACGGTTATCACAGTATACACAATGCCGTTCACCATATTGATTTGCAGGGGGAGCCGGTACAGGCTCTTGGGCGGCACAAGCAAGGAGGACTCGTAGCGAGTAATCCAGCTAAGCAGATTAATCACCAAATCCGTATTTGCCCTAATTGGACCAAGGAATCCTAAACCGGCAAGACTACTCGCGCTGCCAAGCGCCACAAGTTCCGCTCCCTCCGATTCGTGATTCCCCGCATCCAGCTCGCGAACCGCAATTGCCACATCCACCGGCCCTTGTAAATCACTTGGTATCTGCATAGGATTGCCGGAATTTTCGCCACTGAGCTCCATGCGCAGCCTGGAAGCATCCGAACTGGCTAACAAAGAAGTATATTCCAAGCGCTTCTGCTGTGCCTGAGTTCGTCTGTAGCCCATCGAGGCCTGAAAAACGGGAACCAGCTTCGCCTGGGTGAGTGGAATAAGCGATTCATGATTCAAAACCATGGGAGCAAATATGAAGGGATTGTCGCTGAACTCCGCAATCAAGCGATTTTTCTGAAATTCCATTACGAGCCCCGGCAGAACTTCAATATCCCATTTTCTCAAAAGTTCAATAATATTCGGCATGGGATTATACGTTAGATCCAAGGCGACAAATAGTTTACCACCGTTTTCAAGATAAGAATTTAATTTATTTGCTTCTGCCTCGGAGATATCCAATTTCGGCCCAATCAAAGTGAGCAGGGTTGCATCATCGGGGATTGCGTAGAGTATTAGGGAGATTTCCTCGAGTTCAAAGTTAGCTCGCCTGAGGAACTCCATGTATCCCAATTCTGAAAGCGGGCTTTCCTGATGGCCGCTGATTTCGTAGATTTTTTGAGTGCGGCCAGAGGACACATATGCAATAGCCGCACTAAGTTGCTGCTCAATTCTTTGCGTTGTAATCTGCTGCCTGCCTAATTGATCGTAGGTGAAATCATAGAAATCTTCCGGATTGATAACCCGAAAAAAAACACCGGAATCTACAACCACGGCGCCTCTGGAAATCGAACTCTTTCCGCTTGTGAATCGGGATATCCGGCCTGGATTCCTATCGGGGTCGATCGTTCTAACTTCGATATAACGAGAGAAATTGTTATACTTTTCCAACGTTTTCATCAAAGATTCGGATTCCTCGCCAGGCGTGGAGAGAACAAGTATTTCCACCGGTATTTCCAAGTCTTCAAGCAGGGTTTCAGTCTCCATGCTCAGGCTGTAAAGCTTTTTTGGAGTAAGATCGGCCTCTAAATTCAACTCGCTGACGAGCAGGTTGATTAGAATGAATCCAACAAGAACGGCTATTGTGATAAGCGCCGAAATCCCTGCATTATAGGTTTTGAAATCCAAACGAATAGTCTTCATATGCAACACACTAATTCCATCGCCGTTTCTCGAGTCCCATCACCGTGAGAAATAGAAAAAATCCAGAGAAACTCAAGTAGAACACGATTGCATCCAGACTCAAGATGCCCATGGAAAAGGTTAGAAAGCGGCGGGTTAGCGAAAGCCAGCCCAGACTTCTTCCGATGAATCCCGAGAATAAATCCTTCCCGAAAAGCCAAAGCAGCAGAAGCAAAGTGGCTAGGACAAATCCAGCCAGCATGGTAACAAACCAATTCTTGCCGGCCGAGTACAGCCAGTAAAGAGGGATAAGGGTAAGAATAATTGCCCATACTAGGCCCGAAGTTTCGCTAGAGGGCATGTAGCGGCGTATGAAGTCTGCCAGAAAAGTCAGCATAATTATGCAGAAACAAAGCACGGCCGAGGTTAGGGGGTTTTCGGTTAGCTGGGAAGCGAAAATTCCAATGGCGATGAAGGACATGCCCAGGAGGATGAAACCAATATAGGTGCCAAATATTACCTGCCAGTCCAGCTTCCCATGGATGCTCAGGAGCAGAGGGTAGGTGAAGGTAAGAACGATCGTGGCGAGATACACAATTAGAGCGGATAAAAATTTGCCAACTACAATGCTCATAAGCCGCGTGGGCCCGGTGAATAGAAGTTGATCGGTCATGAATTTTCGCTCTTCGGCGAAGGCGCGCATAGTTAGAAAGGGAATGACAAAGAGGTATATGAAGGGCAAATTGCCCAGGAATACGGAGTACTGGGAACTTCCCGGGAAAACCATTTGAATTGAAAACATGATTCCCGATATGAAAAGGAATACCGATAGAAAGATCCAAGCGTTTGGGGTGAGAAAATACTGCCTTAGTTCTTTTTTCAACAGCGCGAGCATCAATCCTCCGATGTAGTGAGATTGAGAAAGATTTCCTCCAGGCTCAGATCCATCGGTGACATCTGAAGGATTGGCATTTTCGCCTTTGCCATAGCGAAAAAAACTGCTTCGCGGACATCCTCTTGAAGTGCAATCACTACCTCGGATAGGCCCGTCTCGGTATCTGCCTTGATGCCTTGAACGCTTAGCGAAGGCAGCTTACCTAAGATTTTGCCAATAAGCTCGGCATCACCACGAATCAGCAGTTTTTGACGAGCTGAGCCCGAGCTGCCGCTCAGGTGTCCCGATAAATTTTTCGGCGTATCCGAGGCGGCAATTACGCCCTTATCAATGATTATAATCCACTCGCAGGTTGCACTAATTTCAGGGAGTATATGGGAGGATAAAACCACCGTGTATTCCCTACCCAAATTGCGAATCATTTGCCGAATCTCGATAATCTGCTTAGGATCGAGTCCCGCGGTCGGCTCATCCAGAATTAACAGAGGCGGATTACCGATTAGAGCCTGGGCCAAACCCACTCTTTGCTTATATCCCCTAGATAGGCCCTTTATCAGCCGCTTTCGGACATCTTGGATCTTGACCCGTTCCCGAATCGACTCGATTTCGGACCTGCGTCGGCTCTTTGGCACCTTTTTGAATTCGCTTACGAAGCCAAGATACTCGTCCACCGTTAAATCCAGGTACAATGGTGGTTGTTCGGGCAGGTATCCGATGAGCCTCTTTGCTTGTACCGGCGCCTTGATAATGTCAATTCCGTCGATAAAAACTCTTCCACTGCTTGGAGCTAAATACCCGGTAATCAGATTCATAGTTGTGGACTTTCCGGCGCCATTGGGACCCAAAAAACCGACTACCGCACCCTTCTCAATGTGAAAATCAATGCCGGCTACAGCATTGATTCTACCAAAGCGTCTAGACAGTTTTTCAGCGCGAACCATCGCTAAGCTTAACTCCGCTTTGGATATTGCTGCCGTTATATGGGTGGTTCATTATCTACTGCTCTGCTTCAAGCTTCATGAAGATAAGCTGTTCCGCCTCATCCTTGTTTTTGCCCATTGAGTAGGCAACTTCGTCAACTAGGAGATGAAGCGCGCTGTCGTAAAGTTTACGCTCAAGTATGGGAAGCTCCTTAACCTTGCTTCGGTGATAGAGCTTTGTTACAACCATTGCGATGTCAGTAACTTCGCCCTTGCGCAGCAAGTCAAGATTCATCTGATAGCGAAGTTTCCAATCAGTGGGGGCGGGTTCATAGTGGTTGGTAATGATTTCAAGCGCCTTTTCGGAATCGCTCCGCGACACAATGGCGCGAATACCCTGTTCCTTTGCCGTTTCCACTGGGATTCGAATGGTCATATCCGAGACATCGAGATATATAACATAGTAAGGCACCATCTTACCTCGAAAGGGGCGCTCCTCAATATCTTCTACACGTCCAACACCCTGCAGGGGATAAACCACCTGCTGTCCCTTCTCGAATTCAACCGTGGTAGATTTCTTTCCCATATCAGCACAGCATATCGAGAAGTGCAGCCCTAGTCAAACCGCGCTGCTAAGTATCCGATAATGTTCCTATATGAGTCGTAAAGCAGTGGTGGCGCTTGTAGCAGCCATAGCGATTCCAATAACTGCTCTGGCGATTGTTCTGGTTTTGCAGTTTGAAAGCCCACAGCAGCAGCTCGCCCGCGCATCTAGGGCAATGGCTATAAAAACCCTTCTCTCGACTAATCAAGGAGATAGTCTAGAGAACCTCCACCAAATAAAAGCTAGGCTGAACGCGCCTTGGAAGAGGGGAGGCAGCTTGGATGGTTTAAAACTGTTCTTGTCCAAGGATCCGGGACGAGGGGACTTCGCTAGGCCTTTGAATCGTAGCCGTTTCCGTAGATATCTGAACGAGGACACTCGTAAGGCAATCGAGACATACAAGAGGCAGTTCGCGGACAAAGAGGCGCCGAATTGGGTACCCGAGTATGCTGCGACGGCTCGGGCGCTCTTTGATATCGTAAAGGAAGACTTGCTTATATTGAGCGGGGTTCCGGCCGAGCTAACCTTCATGCCCATGCCATCTGTGGACAGCTTCTCCATCACTGAAAATATCCAACTAGCTCTCGGAAATTTTGCAAATACCTGGATTCCGCGCAATGAAACTAGTTTCTCCTATGCAGTTAACCGCAGAAGAGTGCGCTCCTTCCTGCTGAGAAACTGGCGTTTTCGATCGCGGTTAATGGCATTGGATACGAGTTGGAAAAAACTTGCTGCATCGCTCTATAATCTATCCGTAGATGAGAACTGGATACTGGCGGCAAAATATCATCCTGCTTTGCACACCGAGCTAGACGAATTATGCATACTGGTATTATCAGCAGACATTCATAGACGCAGTGAGGATTTGCTTGCGCTGATCGCCGCGGTTGACGAAGGGCCAGGTATGAACTGGGTGCCAAATCTCTCTTATTACAAAAATATCCCCGAGCTTAGCGGTTACACCTCCGACGAGGAGCCCACCATATTTATTGCAAGGGTTAATCTTGGATACACTTCCCGAGACGGCGGCACACAAACATGGCTCAATCAACGTAAAGACTGGCTAAGCGATTATTTCAATACTTTTTTCTCCGGAATCGAGTCGAAGGATATCAACCCGATAGGTGATTCTTCGCTCTTTGAGTGGAGAACGGCGCGCCTTAAAGCTACCGCCTTGCACCATATCAACAGTAAAATCGTGTTGGAATCCACATTTGGTTCAAGGAGAATCTATGGGGTACGGGATTTGGCTTTGCTGCGGGTTAATCTGCTTGTCGATTCGAGCTAACGCGGATTTTGCCTGTGCCGCCATTCGGTCCTGCAACGCCGGGGATATCAAAACCCAGTCGAGAACTCAGGTTCTTGAAAGGGTGGATATCAAGTACATTGGGAAACCAGCCGTTCACAAAGCGTAGATCGATCAAGTTCACCGCCGGATAGTGTTCGATCGGGATAACCTGACAAGAGGTCAGAAGCAGGCTTTCAGCCTCCCGCAATCTCTCGAATCTCTCAAGGTGGGGCAATGTTGCGGCTTCGCTGAGTAAGGCATCATATGCGGGATCCGAAAAACCGGATTCGTTGAAGCTGCTTTGGGAATCCCACATACCAAGAAAAGTTTGGGGATCGGCATAATCACCTATCCAGGAGAGAGTGGCCAGATCGTAGCCACCGCTTCGAACCGAATCATAGTAATTCGGGAAATCGATCTCTTCGATAACCACATCCAGGCCAATAGTTTTATTCCAGGTGTCTTTCATTGTCGCAGCTACAGGGTCTTCGGGGGGCACTCGGATTATAGTGGGGGGGAGTCCCTTGCCTCCGGGAAATCCAGCTTCTTCGAGCAGCTTCATTGCCTCTTCCAAACGCTTGTCGGACGGCGGGAAATTAGCTTCGGCAGTCGGGTAGTTTGGGATGGGCGGAACAAGGGATACGCCGGGAATCATTCGTTCCTCACGTAGTTCGTCGAGGGGCAGCAAAAGTGTGAGGGCGCGCCTAACCCTGGAATCGGTCCATACCTTGGAGTTGTTTGAAAAGTAAAAATATGTTGTGGAAAACTGAGGCGTAATGTTTAGAGCCTCGGGTACGGCGAGCTGCGTGCCGTCTATCCCCGACGTAACCCAGTCAATTTCAAACCGATTGAAGCCTTCCATTATCTGATCCGCGTCGTTGTTGAACACAATCCTGAGACGATCAATGCTGAGCGATTCGGCATCCCAGTACAGTGGGTTCTTGTCGAACAAAATCTCGTTTTCACTGCGTGCTCTTATGATAAAGGGCCCGTTTACGGGAACCGACCGAATTGCGCTCCAATCGTGAAGCTTCATAAAGTCTCTATGAATCGGGGCGAAGCTGTAATGGCACAGAATCGAAAGGAACTGGGGAGAGGGTTGTTTCAGACTCACCACCAGTGTTGCTGCATCGGGAGCCTCGATCCCGACATCTTTCTCGAGGCCTAGGCCGGAACGGAATTCCTTGGCGCCGACAATGTCGTCGAATAGGGAAGCGTATTCAGCTTTGGATTCCGGAGAGAGTATGGTTAACCACGAATCCCGGAAATCCGATGCGCTTAGACGCTCTCCATTGCTCCAGAGGATATTCTCGCGTAGCTTGAAAGTTATACGGCTGTTGTCCTCGGAGAATTCCCAGGACTCTGCCGCACCTGGAACCGGCCGGAGCGTGGCCGGATGAAAGGCTACAAGTCCCTCATAAATAGCCGTGAATACCTGGGCTTCAATGGCAGTAAAGGCATAATGAGGATTCCATTCGATTTTATAGGGTGCAAATAGTACGGTGAATTGCTTAACGTCTTCCTCCGCGGGCGTTTCGAAGACGAGGAGCAGAAAAAAAACAGGAATCAATAATCTTCGTTTAATGAGGTTCCCCCCCATCGTTGCAATCTTCACTAAAACTTCACCTAAAAACATATTCTGTCTACTTTACCTTCTCTGCTAAATACGATTCACTACCAATCGCCTAAATTTTGAGGAGTATTATATCAAAAAAATATTGATAGTGGTATTCGGAATTGTTTTTTTAACATTTGGAGTACAGTACGATGACGCCGATACAAGGCTGACGGGACAGCCGATCAACCTTGCGCCCATGTACCTGTTCAAGGAGTTCGGTGTAGAACAGCTTGAAAACGGTTTGATGGCGGCATTCACCAATCCAACGAGCCGAATCTCGGTAATTTCCTACCTTCACTTTCTAATAGGCGATTCCGCCGTTGCGGATGCCCTAATTGTGGCTGCCGATCGGTACAAGGTAGATCCTGCCCTGGTAGTTGCTGTTGCTTGGCAGGAGAGTCGATTCCGGGCAAATGCATATGGGACAAACCATAACAAGAGCGTAGATAGGGGATTGATGCAGCTCAATTCTTCAACTTTCAAAACGCTCAGCGCCGATGATTTTTTCAACCCCTATATAAATGCGGATTACGGAACGTCCTACCTGAGAAAAACGCTGGACATGTCCGGCAACATCGTTACCGCATTGGCCATGTACAATGCAGGTCCTGGACGTGTTAGCAGCCAAGGCGCTCCTACTAACACGCTAAACTATATAGATAGGATAATTGCCTACAAGAACAACCTAATTCGAGACTACCATCGGTTTAACAGCATTGATAGCGTATTAATAACTCCAGATTTCAAGCCTATAAAGCATCCGGACTACCTATAAAAGCGGCCTATGATAGGCTAGTATTGAACAATGATTGTCGTGCTAAAGGCTGGGATTTCACCCTCCCGAAAGGAGGATATATCGAATTTTCTCCGGGAAAGGGGATTTAAGATCCGTGAAATCGCAGGAGAGGAGGAAGTTCTAATCGGCGCCATCGGCAGCCAAACCATAGATAACCGGCAGGTGGAGATTCTACCGGGCGTCGATAGAGTTATTCCAATTAGTAAACCCTATAAAATGGCCTCTCGGGAATTTCATCCTCAGGATACTGTGATCGATGTTGGTCCGGTTAAAATCGGAGGTTCCCGTATCGTTTGCATCGCCGGCCCCTGCGCCGTGGAATCCAGACAGCAGATTCTTGATACGGCCTGGGTGGTGAAGGAGGCAGGAGCGGTTATGCTGCGCGGCGGCGCCTTTAAACCGCGAAGTTCTCCATATTCCTTTCAGGGCCTAGGCTTCGAAGGCTTGGAGTATCTCCGTGAGGCCGGCGACGTTACCGGATTGCCAGTGGTTTCCGAGGTAGTATCTTCGAACGATGTGAAGAGAATGGCTAAGCTTGTTCATGTATTTCAGATTGGCACGCGTAATATGCAAAATTTTGAGCTGCTGAAAAGCGTAGGAGAGGCGGGACTTCCAGTGATATTGAAGCGTGGAATGGCGGCGACTATCGAGGAATGGTTGATGGCGGCCGAGTATTTGCTCTCCTCCGGAACTGATGATGTAGTTCTATGCGAACGGGGAATTCGCACATTTGGAAGGGCTACTCGAAACACATTGGACATATCCGCCATACCCGTAGTCCGGGAACTCAGTCATCTACCAGTGATTGTTGATCCATCGCATGCAACGGGTATCAGAGACAAGGTTTCGTCGATGGCTCTTGCCAGCATTGCCGCCGGCGCTTATGGGATACTGGTAGAGGTTCATACGAACCCTGATAAGTCCTTCAGCGACGGGCCGCAGTCGCTCTGGCCGGCACAGTTCGAGAAGCTGCTCCGCGACATCGAGGCCCTCTGCCCCACGGTGGACCGGGAACTTGCTCGGCTTCCCGAAAGATATCAAGGAGATGTGCTTCGCTCGCACTTAGGGAAGGGAGGTGTCGGCGAGAAACCAAGGGTTGCCTTCCAGGGTGAAAGGGGCGCTTATAGCGAGCGGGCCATATTGAATTATTTTCCCGAGGGCGATGTGCAGCCCCTAGCATTGTCCAAATTTGATGATGTCTTTGCCACGGTCTTATCTGGGAGGGCCGCATGGGGCATGATTCCACTAGAGAATTCCCTAGCTGGCAGCGTCTTCGAGAATTACGATCTTTTATCTCGCTATCCGGATATAAAAATAATCGGCGAAATCAAAGTGAGAATTCGCCATAATCTGATTGCGATTCGGGGTAGTGAAGAGAGTCGAATTGAGAAAGTGTATTCACATCCGCAGGCCCTCTCTCAGTGCGCGGAGTTTCTGGAGAAAAAAGGCTACCGAACGGAACCATACTTTGATACAGCCGGCGCGGCTGCCATGGTGGCAAAGAAGGCCGACCCTGGCGTGGCGGCCATTGCGAGCACCGCCGCCGCCGCATTTCACAAGCTGGAGATATTGGCCGAAGATATCGAAACCAACCCCAGAAATTACACACGCTTTGTCGTGATAACCCGGATTGACAGCGCTGCGGCACAGAACGCCGACAAGGCTTCTTTTACCTTCTCCCTCAAAAGCCATCCGGGGGCGCTTAGCGATTGCCTCCGGATATTGAAGAAGTATGATGTGGATATGACTAAGCTGGAATCACGTCCCATTGCCGGGAAGCCTTGGAACTATATGTTCTATGTCGATGTGATGCTGCCCAAGGATAGGCAGATTTTCGAGCTAGCGGAAAAGGAGTTCAGCGAGGCCTCCGAAGATTACCGAAATCTCGGAATTTACCGCTCCAGCTAACCCTGGGGTTTTCACTGTGGTTCAAGATAGACTTTGAAGACCTGAATTCAAGCAATCAATGCCTCTGCCTAGTCAATGGGGAGTATGAGAACCCTGATACAAAGCTTAGCCATATCATTTTTCTCAATTGCCTGCGGATTTTTTGGTTTTGCAGATAACGTTATCATCAGATGGCCGCCGGGAGGACTGCCAATCTACGATGGGACAAATCCCCCTTCTTGGGAGGTACGCTGGCTGAACTCCAGCGCTACAGTCTCAGTGAGAAGAGTTGATAGCGCCCAAGGGCCGCTTGTCCTGCAACTCTCCAGAGAGTCGCCGCTGATCGTAATGGCTACCCCCATCACGGCTGAATATGCCAGCCCCTATCGAGTTCGCCCCGCCGGCGTCGTAGTCGGCGCCGATTCTCCATTGCCCGGGAGTGTGCAACTTAGCTGGGAGGATGGATTCTCGGCGCAGTTCCTCCTATCCCTAGTGGATGCCGGAATTCCCTCGCACGCAATCAATCAACGCCGTTTTGCCTCAACAGCGCGGAAGCGAAGCGGCAACAAGCCTTGGCGCCTGAATGAGAGTTATCTTAAAAACGACATAGCAGAGGGAAAACTGCAAACTTACAGCTTCCGCCTGTTGGAGGTTTTCAAAATCAAGGCAGCCCTCCCCGAGGGAATTTGGTATTCTCAATTTCCCCTCGATCCCCCGCTTATCTCCAGCCGGAACGGTTGGAAAGGCGTTCTTCCCAGGGGCATATGGCATTTCGCGCGCCCATCCGACGCAAGAATAGCAACTATATCGGTCGATGCTAACGGCTACTCTCTTCTCCAGATTGCGGATTAGTCTCCGGTTGTGAATGTTGAAGAGAAGGCAAATCGCAGCAGTATTCGGTTATGAGGTTTTTGCACTGGAACAGGTTTGGAGTTGACTGCCAATCTAGTTATATTCCCGTGGTGGATTTATTTGGCTGCCTGATAGGGCGGATGAGGGTGATGAGGGGAGCCGCCAGTTGATGGTATTCTTGCCATGATTCCTTAGCCAGTTGTTGGTTCGGGAGAAGGGACGGCTTCCAAAAAAGCCTCGAGAGGCGGATAGAGGAGAAGGATGGGGAGCACTTAGCAGCAGGTGCCTGTTTGCATCCACATGCGCCGCCTTTCTTTGCGCGTAGGAACCCCACAGAATAAACACCACCTCCTGCAGTTCAGAATCGATTAGATGGACAATTCTATCCGTAAAGGTTTCCCAGCCGCAGTTCCGGTGCGAAGCCGGTTTGCCGTGTTCCACGCTTAAAACGGAGTTTAAAAGCAGTACGCCTTCCCTGGCCCATGGCATAAGCCATCCGTGGCGTACAGGAGCTATCCCCAAATCATCCCGTAGCTCCCTATATATGTTGCTCAAGGAGGGAGGGATAGGAACTCCCGGAAGCACCGAGAAACTCAAACCATGCGCCTGGTTGAAGCCGTGGTAGGGATCTTGACCCAGAATCACCACCTTGATTTCTTCGAAGGGAGTGCTGTTCAAAGCCGCGAACATGTCCTCACCCCTGGGGTAGATTACCTTGCCGGCCTTCTTTTCCCTAAGCAGAAAGGCCCGGAGCTCAGCCATATAGGGCTTTTCAAACTCATGGACGAGTCTGCCTAACCAGGCTGAATCCAGTTTTATCCTACGATTTCCAGTAACTGCCTCCATCACCCTGCCACCGCGAATTCGAGTTCGAAGATGCTTCCGCCTCCCTCCCTAGGGATGGTTTGAACACTGCCTCCGTAACCCTCGGCGATTCCCCTAACTATTGCCAGGCCTAGGCCGGTATGCTGTGAGGCTTCCCGATTGGGTCTGTCGGTATACCACCGTTCAAACACTCTTTCTTTAGCGTCCTCGGCGATTCCCGGCCCCCTATCTGCAACCGATATTTTCACTTTGTCCTTGCTTGGTGAATCGAGAATTATTTCAACTCTTTCGTTCTCAGGAGAGAAGGAGACGGCGTTATCCAGCAGGTTCAATACGGCCTGCGCCAATCTATTAGGATTGGCAAGCGCTTGAATAGAACTGGCCGATCCCGATTGGTCGATGAATACCGCCCGCGCTCCTTTGTTCCTGCGGCAATTATAAGCCGATACAATGTTCTCCAAAATTGCACCGACAGACGCTGTGACTTCCTCGTTTTGATTCAAACGGACATCGACGCTAATCAGCTCTCTAAGATCGTCCAGAAGCCGTTGAATGCGGCAGCTCTCACGGGTGATAACTCCAAGGAATCTGTTGGTTTCTCCGGAAGCGTTTCTTTCCGCCAATTCAGCCGCACTGAGAATTCCGGCCACCGGATTTTTCATCTCGTGAACTAAATCCGCCATGAAATCTTCCATGTAATCCGTACGTTGCTGCAGCTTAGATGATAGGCGGTAAAGCGCCCGAGAGAGTTCGGCCACTTCATCATTGCCGGAGAGTGGTTTAAAACCTGCTTGCATTTTCCCCTGTACATCCAGTATACTTTCGGCCTGATCGCATAGTCGACCCACTGGAACAGTTACGGTTCTGGCCAGCAATAATGAGAGAATGATCGCTCCGCCTACGCTAAATAGGAAGATGGTGGCGATATCGAGTCGAAGTTTGTAGAGGTCGGACAGTATTGCGAGGGTGGAGCGAGAAATTAAAACAGCGCCAACCACCTCTTCATCTTGGAAAATAGGTATTGCCGAATAGAGGGTTACCGACCTTTGCCCCTTAGAAATTCTGGTAATCGCGCCATAACGCCCCTCCAGAGCCGAGCTTATCTCACTACCGCGCAGCACCTGCTTGCCGCTGTAATACTCCGCGCCGATATTCGTAATTTCGGGGGCCCTGATTATGCGGGTAAGCAGCTTAAGAGCGCGGGTGGGTAAGGCGCCGATCCGATAAATTACATTCTCCTCGGGATAGCTTTGCTGGGAGTCCTGCGAATCCTCCGTGCGAGGTATGGATTGGCCCTGTGCGCCTGCCTCGGGGCTGGCGGAATCGGCAAGCAGCAGCCCGTTCTTATTCACCACTCGCAGGCGTGCATCGGTTCTCGCGCCCAAGCGTCCTATTATGGCGTTGGCCTCGCTGGCTAAATCGTGGCCGCTTAAGGCCGAGGCAAGGAGCCTACCCTGCTGCACCATGGCGCGCTCCTGACTCTCAAGAAGCTGGGATTCGTATGTGCCGAGAAAAAACACGGCGCCGATTGGGAAGACGGCCAGCAGGATGTTGAAAACAAGAAGCCTTGCGGTTAGTCCTTTCAAATACTTGCCGCGACGGGAGAAGCGGCCAGCGGAAAGAAGCTTCAAACTTCTATTCCGAATCGGTAGCCCATTCCATACATGGCTTCGATGGTGTTTTTTGGCGCCCCGATGCTCTCCAGCTTCTTGCGAATTCGCTTAATGTGGCTATCTACCGCGCGTTCATTCATGAATTTATCATTCGGGAATACACTCGAGAAAAGAGCCGAGCGGCTGCGGACGGCTCCCGGTGAACGGATTAGCTCGGAAAAGATTCGAAATTCACTTATGGTAAGTACCAGCTCCCGTCCATTCCAGGCGGCCCTATAGCTGGCCGGTATCAGTGTGAAGGCCCCTACTTGAATCGGAGGATCCCTCTGATCGACGCCGTCTACTCTCCGCAGGACGGCCCTTATTCGAGCTAAAAGTTCGCGGACGCTAAATGGCTTCCCGATGTAATCGTCCCCGCCTGTCTCCAGGCCGAGAACCTTGTCGAGTTCCTGGTCTCGGGAGGAGAGGAAAATTATGGGAGTTGTACTATCTGCTTGCCGCAGCAGGCGGCAAAATTCCAGTCCATCCAATCGCGGCATCAGTATGTCTAGCAGATAGAGATGTGGGGGATTGCCTTGATAGGCTTCCCAGGCATCTTGGCCGTTACAGTAAGCTGATACTATGTAGCCTTCCTTGTTGATCGCATAGCTCAGATTGTCGCGAAGAGTTGCCTCGTCGTCCACGATTGCAATATGCTTCATTCTCCTTAGCATATTGGATAGCTGTGTTTATGCTCAAGGCAGAGGCTTCCAACGCTGTTTGGATAGGCCTTCCCCTTGCTTTGCGGCAATGCCGATAGCCTTGGAACCAACTTTTACCAGAACCAGGTTGCTCCATGTACTTTGCCGCCACTGTTTTGCCGATTTCCAGCCGTAAAACTGCCAATTGCTAGGTGGCTAACAATGCGCCTAAGTTTGATATGATGGGCCCGCGGTACATCATTTGAAGGAGAATCAATGGCCAATGAGAAGAAGTGGCTGAAACCGCTTTTCAAAGTTCTGGCGATAGTTGGGATAATACTACTGCTGCTGATTCCACTGTTTATGCTAGGTGATTTGGTGTCAGATAGGAAGAGTCTGAGGGATGAAGCTGCCGAACGGATTGTTGAAGAGGTAGGGGGGGAGCTTATACTAGTTGGACCAATGCTTGTGCTGCCCTATGAGCATAAGCAAATCGAACTGATCGATGGAGAGGAGGTAACCCTCAAGCGCAGAGGCGAGATTCATCTGATTCCCGAATCCTTCACTCTAAGGGGAAGATTGGAAGCCGAGTATCGAAGTGTGGGGATTTACCGAGCCCCTGTCTTCAAGGCCCTTATGGACGGGAGTGGGAGGGTTTCTATGCCTGGAAAGGAATTATATCCTTCCGACGCAGTGCCGGTTCCGGAGGAAAACCGATTTGTAATCGGCATCAAGAATATGGAGGGAATTCGAGAAATTTCGAACCTGCGATGGGGGACACGGCGGGTAGACTTTTTACCGAATTCGGAAAATGTATCGGTGGGGCACGGTGTGAGCGCGGTGGTGGGAGGGGTAGTTGCGGGAAACGGCGATGATAACGAGGCAATTGATTTCTCCTTTGATATGGAAATCAGCGGGGGCCGTAGAGAGAGATTTGTTCCCCTTGGACGTGAAGCGGCGCTTGAACTCTCTGGCGATTGGCCATCACCCTCGTTTCTGGGAGGCCTGCTTCCCTCCGAGATGGAATTCGGAGATGAGGGGTTTAACGCGAATTGGAGAATTCCGGAAGTTAGCAGACCCTTTCAGCCACATTGGGATTCATCGGAGGCGGAAGCGATAGACCCCGCTGTGCATGGTTTAGGGGTAGTATTGTTGGAGCCCGTGTCCAGCTACAAGAAAACTCAGAGACTGATTAACTATGGACTTCTCTTTCTAATGATTCCATTTGCGGTGTTCTTCCTGTTCGAAACTCTCGCTCGGCTTAGGGTGCATCCGATGCAATACTTGATGGTAGGAATTGCGGATGTAGTTTTCTACCTGCTGCTCCTGGCAATATCGGAGCACTTAGGGTTCGGGAAGGCATATTTGATTGCGGCAGTTGCGGTTATCGCGCTGATTTCCATCTATACCTATAGCATTGTAGGCCACACTGGGCGTAAGAACGGCAGATCGCGCTTCCCAGCGCTTGCATTGGCCATGCCTGCTACTCTTGGCCTATCGTATCTTTGGCTCTGGTTTACGCTCATCTCTGAAGACTATGCATTGCTGATCGGTTCGATAGGCGTGTTTGCTATTCTCGGTCTTGTGATGCTAATCACCCGAAAAATCAAGTGGCATAATAACTGAGTTCCTCCCCGCTCCTTACTAGTGCGCTCTGATGCTCATCCGGAGGGGGGCCTGGTTACGCTTATAGAATGCCCTGCCGCCGGTAGCCGATTCTAGTGGGGAAGGTGAGGGCGGATTTTCGAAAGTGGGATACCGGCTGCGATGAGCTAGACGACCGGTTCACTGATATCAAACTATGGCAAGGACAGACATCCATTAGAAGGGCTGCAAGTTTGCTCGTGAGCGGAGGGGCTCGCAACTTTTCTCTGATTCCGCATCGCGGCCCCTTGCTCAAATCGGGATTTGCTGTTATTCTACTCATACTCAAAGGAGCTATTCATGCCAGATAATGAAGCACTGTCTACTTCGGAGGAGGGTAAGGCTTCCTCGGTGCATTTAAGGGGAGAGTTAAGCAGGCCGCCAAGCCGAGCGCTTTGGCTGTTGAAATGGTTACTTGCCATTCCACATATTCTAGTGGTGTTTTTCTTAGGCATTGCCGCGATATTTGTAACAATCTTTGCCTTCTTCGCGATTATTTTCACGGGTAGGTATCCCAGAAGAAGCTTCGATTTTGTTGTTGGAGTGCTTCGTTGGGGTTGGCGTGTTGGATTCTATGCCTATAGTGTAAGTGGCACCGATAAGTACCCGCCCTTCTCCCTCAAACCAAGAGATGATTATCCGGCCGATCTTCACATCGATTATCCCGAACGCTTCAAGCAATGGCTGCCGCTGGTTAAGTGGTTTCTAGCTATTCCGCATTACTTCGTGTTGGTCGCGTTTTTCGGTTTCAGCAACGATTATGATTCGCTTCAATCATCTGCAAGGCCTTTCCAAAATTCGTACTCAATCATTGAAACTAAGCTTAGTGATTCCGGCATTTACAATGCGCCCGTGGAGTCCTTCCAAGATTTCCCTTTGACCACTGAGGTTCACGCCGATAAGCTGGGCAGGGCCAAAACAAAAAGTATTGATTGTGGTTTTCCGGGACTTAATCCGATATTGGTGATTATCGCTCTTCTCGCGCTACTATTTACGGGCAGGTATCACAGGGATATATTTCGCTTGGTTATGGGAATCCAGCGGTGGGCATACAGGGTGTGGGCATATGTCCTCTTGCTAACGGACGAGTATCCGCATTTCAGACTTATGGACTAGGCGGATTTTGCCGGATGGAAGTTGAGCTTCATTGAGGCCGCTGGAAGAGAACGAGAATTTTCTAGAGACCCAGTTAATCACCTATCTTGGAAGCAAGCGCTCTCTTCTAGGGTTTATCGGCAGGGGGATTGAGCTCGTACGGAGGCGGACCGGCAAGGACAGACTTTCCATATTCGATGCTTTCTCGGGTTCCGGTGTTGTTGCGAGGTTTTGCAAGCAATACGCGGAGCGTTTGGTAGCAAACGACTTGGAAACCTATTCCCACGTTATCAATAGCTGTTATCTTGCCAACCGATCCGAGGTTCCGCTTGAAGATATAAGGGAATTGCACCGCGAGCTGATTTTCAAACTGGAAAAGGATGGTTTTAGAGAGGGTATAATCACTCGCCTGTATTCGCCGGTTGATGAGTCGAATATCCGCATTGGGGAGAGAGTTTTTTATTCCGCTAGAAATGCCCGCTATATCGATACAGCCAGATTGCAGATTAATTCCATGCCGCCGCCGCTGCAAAAATACTTCCTTGCGCCGCTCCTTTCCGAGGCCTCCAAGCATGCCAATACGGCCGGCGTATTCAAGGGTTTCTACAAGGATTCCACTACTGGGATAGGTAAATTTGGCGGCAGGCGGGGGCAGGCGCTCTCCCGGATACTCGGCGAAATTCACCTGCCTCTGCCGGTTTTCAGTAATTTCGAAAGCGAGGTTGAGCTGCACCAAGAGGATGCGAATTCCCTCGCTCGAAAGGTGAAAAACCTCGATCTCAGCTACATTGATCCGCCCTACAATCAGCACCCCTATGGCTCAAATTATTTTATGCTGAACCTAATCGTCAGCAATCGCAGCCCCTCCAGAATCAGTAAGGTTTCGGGAATTCCAGCGAACTGGAAGAGGTCGCTCTACAATAAGAAATCTCAGTCCCATCGGGTTCTTGCAAACCTTATCAGCGCGCTTGATTCAAGGTTTGTTTTGGTGTCCTTCAACTCGGAGGGCTTTATCGAGCGGGATGATATGTTTGAACTGCTCGGTAGATACGGCAAGCTGGATGTGCTTCAAACCCGTTATAATGCCTTTCGCGCCAGTAGAAACCTTCGCGATCGAGCCACTTACTTGAAGGAGTATTTTTACCTTCTTGAGAAGAACTAGCTCTGGGCGATACTGGACTTGAACCAGTTGCTTCTGCCGTGTGAAGGTGGATTGGCCCAACGGGATCTTGTATCCCTCTGTGGCTCTCTGTTGCTGACTTCAGCCGGCAGTATCGCATCGTACCTCTCTGTGGTGGACCTTTAGGTAACAATGCGGGTAACACTCAGCATCATCACCTGAATCTTTAGGCACTCACGTTTACACGATCTTGTGATTCCTTCCGATAGGAGCCGATCCGCACATCGCCCTCTTTTCCAATGACGTGGGGCGCAGTCGCTGTCGGAGAAAATAGAGAGAAAGTGCCACCCGTCGGTAGTGACAAATGGTTAGCTTGATAGTTCCAGCGTAATCTGTATTTTATTGCTGCCCTGTGGCTTGTGCTATCATCAAACAAAACAAATCGTTTTGGAGTGGAATTGTTTAGCTGCTTCTAGCAATTCAATTGACACCTGCACCACGTTGATGAAGATGATGCATCATGTTAGATGTCCAGAATCTAAAGCGTCGGATATCAGTGACTCTTGATGAGAACGACTATCAGGAGTTGCTATGTATTGCGCGTCAAAACCGGGTTTCGGTTGCATGGGTTGTGAGAGATGCAGTGACAACCTATCTGGACACCAAAAATCCTCTATTCCGCCAAGGGGTTCAAAATGAATTATACTGACGATATTTCGCAGTTGGTTGGTCAGTATGGAACGATCCTAATTGACCCGCCCGTTCCCTGTCTGTGGCGCTCTTGAACCCGCCCCAAGAAACCAGTAGCCCCTGGTCTGCGCCGTGGTTCTGCATCGCACCTACAAGCTGATCGAGAGTCTGCCTATCTACAGCGGAATCTTGGGATTTGACCTGTACACAGATGCGGGGATTCCCGAATCCCATAGGATCAGGAGCAGCGAGAATGTCCACACCCTTGTCGGATTCCGGCGGGTTGACGTGGGTTGTGAAGCCAGATGCCCGCAAGATCGCATCAATCAACCTTGCGAGTCCGTGGCCCTTGTACTTCTGGATGATGAACTTCTCTATTGCATCGTCCGCGTACTGCTCGAAGTCAATTGGGGCGTTGTCAATCTGCTGTTCCTCTTCCTCATCCGTAGGTATCGGCGTGGCGCTTGCTCTCGCATAACCGATCTTCGCCATATAACCTACCCGTCTCAAAGGTTTATCAGCATTTTGAGAACGTGCCAATATTGGCAAACCAAGACTTTAGACACGCGTTCGCATGGCGTCTCAAAGCCTTACCTTTCGATACACGCTCTTCCGATTTCTGTCAGAACCAAAAAAGGCCGTTGGAAGCAATCTCCGAACGGCTTGGTGGAGGATACTTCCTCCTCTTCGTAGGGCTGTATTCCTATTCGGCAGCGCCATGTATGTCTCACTGTCGTGTGTCTTTTAGCGTTCACGTACGACAGTATACTCGAAGTATCTGGACACGGCGGTTACAAAGTCACCGGGACAATTGGCGGATGTGGTCCGATGTGGAACGGTGCCGTTCGTAGTATTCGTCAATCCATGCAATGTGCGCCGGAGGTTCTACGTTGAAATCGGGATCCGGCACATGATCGCCGCCGGTTGCCTCCGCAGCAAGCCTGACAGCACCGAGCGCTGAGCTATTGCCCACCGTGGATACATGGAACTCTTTTCCAAGTAAGGCTGACAGAAGCCTCCGCCAATAGGGATAACCGGCGCTTCCACCGACAACTCGAATGGAGGTGATCTCTTTGGTTGCCGCCTTTTCGAGTGTTTCGAATCCAAGCCGAACTGACGAAGCGACCCCGAGTAACGCTGCAAGCACAAGGTCTTCTCGCGTGTGGTGCAGCGAGAGTCCGGTCCAGCTGCCTCGGGCATGGGCATCCATGTGAGGGGTTCGCTCACCCGACAGGTACGGGACAAACACAAGGTCGAGTGATTGCTCAAAACCGCGCGCCTCAAGGCGGGTATACAAGTCATCCCAAGAGAAGCCCAGTGTGCGGCGAACCCACTCGAGAACGAGCCCGCCGTTCAGCACCGCAGCGACCAACAGTCGGTGATTCGCGGCGGCGCCCTCGAAGAGAGTGAGAGATTGGTCTGAGGACATGAACTTCGGAGGAACTGAAAGAGAGATCTGTGCTCCAGTCCCGATTGATATCTGGGCTGCGTTGGACTTTCTGAGTCCGGTTCCGATGGCTGCCGCCGGGGTGTCGCCCGCTCCAGCTACGACCGGTATCCCTGCCGGAAGGCCGAACCTGGTGGCCGCTTTTTTTGTGATGGCGCCAACGATTGCATTCCCATCCACAATGTCTGGCAGAATCCGCTTTGGTATCCCAAGTTGCTCCAGTACTCCGAAGTGCCAGCATCTGCGCTCAAAATCATAGAGAAGTGTACCGCTCGCGTCTGAGAAGTCGGTCTGCAGGCCTTCCACAAGGTGGGCCCGGACATAATCCTTGGCCATCAGAATCGCGTCAATCTTTCCGAACATTGTAGGCGCGTTGTCTCGCAGCCAAAGCGCCGTGACAGCCGCCATTCCGGTAGCTGGGGCATTCCCGATAGCTCGACGAATCTCCGGGTCAAGCTTCTCCAACGTATGTACGTATTGAGCGCCTCGCCGATCGGCCCAGGTAATTGCCGGCGCCAGGTTCACGATACCGCCGTGTTTGCGTTTGATCGGAACAAAACCATGCATCTGCCCCGAGAATCCGACCGCTTCGACGCGTTTCAAATCGGGCAATTCGGAAAGCGCGTTTCGCACCGCCGAAAGCCAGGCATTCGGATCAATCTCGGCCCAACCCGGCTTGGGCGCCTGGATTTGGTACGTCTTTGATCGGACGGTCTGTCGACCGCTCTTATCATAGAGCAAGACCTTTGCGGAGCCGGTTCCTAAATCAATCCCCAGATACATCGATGAACCCTCTCGACCCACCAGAAAGACCGGGTCCGACCGGCTAGACGTAGGCCGGACCCGTTTTGTGGGCTTGTTTGGTTGATCTACTGCAGGTAGATGTCCACGTTTTCGGGTGTAACCAGGGTGAACGGAACCATGGTCACTTTTGGTATGTCTCTACCGGCGAGATAGTCCGAGATTAGCGATATCGCCGTCTGTACCTGAGCGGTTCCGTCCTGGAGTACCGTTGCACGAAGCGTTCCAGCCTTCACCATTGAAAGAGGGCCGGCGTTACCGTCGACACCAATGGCAACGACATCCTCGCGTCCTATTGAATTCACATAGTTCTGCACAGCTGAAGACATATCGTCATTGTCGCAGATGATCGCTTTGACATCGTCTCCGTGTTCCGTAATGACGTCTGTTGTGAAACCAACCGCCCTGTCAGCCTGCCAGTCTGCTGCGTAGTCTCCAATTGCTTCCCACGCCGGATCACCACTGAGAATGTTGAGGATACCCTGCCCACGAGCAATCTGAGCCGAGTTTCCAACAACTCCCATCATGTGGGCGTACTTTCCACCGCCCGGAACCTGTGACTTGACGAAGTTGGCCATGATCTCGCCGGCCTCAACATCGTCAGAACCGACAAATGCCGTCGCCAATTCCTCGGTGTTGTTGGTTGTCGAGTTGACCACAACGACCGGAATATTGAGTTCCGCGCATCGGCTGACAACTGGAGCACTTCCCTCTGCTTCGGCAGGGAGAAGGATGATAAAGTTTGCCCCGTTACTCAGTGCCGTCTCAAGCAGATTCACCTGCGTTATTGGATCGGTCTGGCCGTCGTAAAGCTGCCATCGAGCGATCGTCCCATCTGCAACGAGCGCATCCAAGGACTCTCTCGCCGCTCCATTGAGTGTTGCGTGAAACGCGTCCACCGTGTTTTTAGCGATGTACGCCACGACCAGACCATCTCCGTTGGTCTGATCGGAGCCGCGCGCCACTGCCGCACCGGCCACAACTGTTAGAATCAACAACAAAAAAATAGCTCTTCTCATTTCCTCTCTCCTTTTGATTTAGGTTTGGCGCTGTTAACACGCCCATACTCGTTGCCGGTATCCATTCACAACTCTCGCATATCGGAACCTCCTTATAATCGTGTTCATATGATTTCGAACTCGTCTGCTGCCATTCGACAGTGGAGTTCGCGGCCGGCAAATGGATTCTGATCAGCGATTCCGATTAATGATCTTGTCCAGGAGCACGGCTCCAATGATCAGCAGGCCCTTCATGATGATCTGCCAATAGGAACTGATACCCAGCAGATTCATGCCGTTGAAGATGAGTCCAATGATCATTACGCCTATGAAGGTGCCAGGGATCGTGGAAATTCCGCCGGAGAAGGAAGTTCCGCCAATGACACAAGCTGCAATGGCATCTATCTCATAACCGGTGCCTATGTTTGGCTGCGCTGCGTTGATCCGCGCCGTCATGATGATCGCGGCAATACCCGCGCAGATTCCGCTGATAACAAACGTTCCCACGCGAGACCACATCACGTTCACACCAGAAGCGCGGGCAGCCTTGATGTTTCCACCAACGGCGTACACATATCGTCCATATTTGGTCAGATGCAGAATTACGTAGGCGAGAAGCGTCACCAACAGCAACACGAGAACCGGGAACGGTATCGCACCAAAGAGTTTGCCGAGTCCAATCTGGGCAAACTCGGGCTTCACGAGTGCAAAGGAGTAGCCACCAGATAGCACGTACGCGATGCCACGGATGACAAGCATGCTTGCGAGCGTCACCACAAACGGAAACATGTCGAACTTGCCCACGATGAATCCGTTGATGAATCCAAATAGTCCACATAACGCGACTGATCCAATACACGCAAGTATCATGCTCCCAGTTGCGTTGAGGATCAGTCCAATTGTCACACTCCCGAGGGCAAGCATGGAGCCAATGGAGAGATCGATTCCTGCCGCCGTAATAACAAACACCATGCCCATGGCCAAGATTCCGTTCAGAGACACCGTAGTCAGCACATTGGTGAGATTGTTCACGGTGAGGAACCGTGGCGAGGCGATCGAGAGGATCACAAACATGCCGACCATGATGATTCCAATCCCGTACCGCTTCATGAACAGATTCAGAGCGTGTTGATCAATTCCGAATCGATTCCCTGCCCGAGTTGCGTTTCTCATGCTATTCTCCTTTTTCTTTGCCAAATTCCCTGGCAAGAATCGTTTCCTGGGTTTCCTCTTCCGAAAGTATCTTCTCGCGGGGGACCACGCCCTGGATGCGCCCCTCGTGATAAACGAGGACTCGATCGCTCATTCCCATGACCTCCGGCAGCTCTGAAGAGACCATGATGATGGCCATGCCGTCAGCGGCGAATTCACTCATCAGTCCGTGGATCTCGGCCTTCGCGCCCACATCAACGCCGCGAGTCGGTTCATCAAGGATGAGGAGGCGCGGGGTTTCCATCAGCCACTTTGCTACCACGATCTTTTGCTGGTTGCCGCCGCTCAGAGCAAAAGCCTCGGTATCGAGGTTTGCCATCTTCACGTTCAGCTTCTTTGCTATCTCGCTGCATTCGACTCGTTCGCGCTTGAGACTGATCCAGGGACGTCTGTGTTTTCCCTCAAGGCTTGCAAGTGAGATGTTTTCTTTTATTGAGCGGAACAGGCAGAGGCCGTAGGCCTTGCGATCCTCATTGATCATCGCGATGCCGGATTTCATGGCGTCACGCACTGTCTTGTTTCGGATTTCCCGGCCATCCATGTACATGCGACCGCTCTCAAGCGGATCAAGCCCGAAAATCGCGCGCATCGTTTCACTTCGACCTGAACCAACCAGACCGGCAATACCTACAATCTCACCGGCGCGCACATCAAAACTGATATCCGAGAATCCCCTACCAGAGAGATTTTCAGCACGAAACACAACGTCACCGATTTTGCAATCGGTTTTCGGGAAAATGCTTTCGACGCGGAATCCCACCATCATTGATATGAGATCGTCACGGCTGACATCGGAAATCCGGCCGGAACCGACCGAATTACCGTCGCGGAAGACCGAATACGAGTCGCAAATGCTGAAGATCTCGTCCATCCGGTGAGATATGTATATAATCGTGACTCCAGATTCTTTCAGGTTCTGAATGGTCGAGAACAGACGTGCCGTTTCCTCGCTATCGAGCGATGATGTCGGTTCATCCATGATCACTAGCCGCGCATTTGTTGATACCGCCTTGATGATTTCAATCATCTGCATCTGCGCGAGGGTCAATTGCTCCATGTGCACCTTGGGGCTCATGTCCAGCCCGAAGGACTCCAGGACAGCACGTGCACGCTCATTGGTCGCCTTTTTGTTGAGAAACGGGGATAGTCCGTAGGTGTCTTCTCGATTCAGGAATATGTTCTCGGCGATCGAAAGATAGGGTTCGGGGTTCAGTTCCTGATGGATCATCGAGATTCCGGCGTGGATTGCTTCAACCGGATTGGAAGCGCGATACGGTTCGCCCTCAAACCAAATAGACCCGGAATCCTTCTGAAGAAGTCCACCAACGATGTTCATGAGTGTCGATTTACCGGCGCCGTTTTCGCCCACCAACGCGTGGACCTTGCCGCGTCGAACGGACATCTCAACCCCGGTTAGCGCGGCTGTACCGCCAAACGACTTGTACACCTTGCGACATTCGAGGATGTTCTCCGGCTGTGGTTTATGCTCGTCGAAGGTTTTCACATGGCCTCCTCCTATCTGGTAATTGGGCCATCTCACGGTCAATCACCAAATATAATGTCAACCGTAGTCCATATAATACTATTTGTCAATAAAAAATTTCATAAATATTCGATTTTTATCCCTTAATTAACATGTTAAGTGTGATTTTTTCGATTGGCTTCACTTCTTGAGACAGAAATCGAGAATTGCACTTCCTATTTGCCGCAGAGAATGTTACAAATGATATTACATTTCGTGATTTTGGCAGCCTGAGGCAATGGAGTCGACAACAGCATGATGGAGAATGAAAATTCTGCGCGATTCAAGTATCAGCAGATCTATCACGATCTTCGTGATTGCATCGCGCGTGGAGACTACGGGGCGGGCGATCAACTGCCAACGGAAAAGGAACTTTCTGATCAGTACGGAGTATCTCGGCCAACTGTAATCCGAGCGCTCAACGCTCTGCGCGAAGCAAATCTCATTGTCCGAAGGGCCGGATCCGGAACGTTTGTGACCTCAGATCCGGCGTCGTCGAAAAAGCCACGGCTATTCGGGTTAGTCGTTCCTCGCCTGGGTAAGGGTGAGATTTTCGAACCGATATGCGCCCAGATCGCAGCGCACGCTGAACAACATGATTTCTCGCTACTATGGAGTGCTTCCGATGATCGAAATGTACAAACGGAACGCACACTTCAGTCGGTTGCAGAGCGATATATCAATGCTGGCGTCGATGGTGTGTTTTTCGCACCACTGGAACTTGCTCCGGGATTTGACGTCGTCAGCAATCGTATTGCCGGCCTTTTTGAAGCCGCGAGCATTCCTATGGTCCTGATCGACGCTGATTACCTTCCGTTTCCGGAACGCAGTTCGTCTGATCTTGTCGGTATAGACAACTTTCGGGCGGGATATCAGGTAACTGAATACTTCACCGGGCGCGGGATCCGGAGGGTAGACTTTGTGTCACGGCCTTTCTCAGCACACACAATCCACCTTCGGCTACACGGATACCGGTCAGCTTTGGCCGATGCAGCCATCACCCGGAATGACGACTGGATCCACTTTGGGGCTCCGGAAGATGAGTCTTTCTTGCAGCGAATCATGGATTCGGGAGCAGAGGCAGTAGTAAGCGCCAATGACGAAACAGCCGCGGCGCTTATGGTAGAACTCGATAAACATGGTGTGAGTGTTCCGGAACAACTGAGAATCATTGCCTTTGACGATATTCGTTACGCGCAGCATCTTCGTGTGCCACTGACCACCTATCATCAACCCGTTCTGGATATCGGGAACACCGCGATAGAAATGATGTTGTGGCGGATCGCGAACCCGGAGGCTGTCGCGAGAAATTGTGCGGTCGACGGTTTCATCGTTCAACGCCAGTCATGTGGATTCGCTAACACCGGTCCGTAGTCCATAAGCGAGACTCACCTGGGGGAGGTGCACTATGACGGTGAAGCTTGAGTTCGACGGAATCAACGTTGTGAATTCGATCAGTGGACACAGGCACAAGATCGACGGCAACTTCACTTATATCAACGGCGCGGTCAAATTCGACGGACTCACTACCTGAATCACCGTAGCCGGCGCCACGCACTTGGATCCTCAAAGGCGTATTGCTGCTTGGGTCGCTCCCCAAACATACCCGTGGAACCGGTGCTCTTATCATCGGCCGAGATCGTGACTATGGTCGTGGGTTTTTTAGTATAGACGCCGAAGGCCCGAGTTGGCCTTCACCTATACTCAAACCGTAAACGCCGCGAGTTCGTCACGGAGCCGGCGGCGCCGTTCATGAATCGTGGTCCCACATCGCGGCGACATTCGATACGGATGGAACCGTACGGGTTTCGTGAACGGTAAAGCACACATCGAATCGAAGCTTAAAAAGATGCCCGACCCTGCGGTCGGTAAACCTATTGTGACCGGATGGAACTCGGCCGCCCGCCAGCAGCACTCGTGCGCAAGTGGATAACAATCCCATCGATCTACTCTTTTGAAGGACTGATCGATCAGATAGCAATCGACGACGCAGCGCTCAGACCGCAGAATATCGCTGAGCTCTATCAGGTTCGAGAATCATCCAGTACACCCGCCCTGCAGTGGTGAAGGCTTTCTTTGCATCCGGCACACCCGAGGCGCGAAGAGCCCTAATCACCGAGTGCCGGTAGCTGTGGAACCTCAGCACCCTATTCGCACGTTTCTCATTTGAAACCCCGATCTTCGGGAGGGCCTCTCGGAAGTACTTCTCAATGACACTCCTCGAGAGCGGAAGATCCTTCCGGTTACGACCGTAGAACACGATGTCATTTGGTTGCCTCGCCGCGATTATCCGGCGAAGGACATCGCCGATCTCCGCGGATAATGGGATAATCCAGAGCTGCCGCACTTCGGCTCTTTGAATCCGAAACCCTGCTCCCAAGACCGGCTGATGCTGATCGAGTCTTCTCGAATCGAGGGTTCTTGCAAACCTTATCAGCGCGCTTGATTCGAGGTTTGTTTTGGTGTCCTTCAACTCGGAGGGCTTTATCGGGCCGGATGATATGGTCGAGCTGCTCGGTAGATACGGCAAGCTGGATGTGCTTCAAACCCGCTATAATGCCTTTCGCGCCAGTAGAAACCTTCGCGATCGAGCCACTTACTTGAAGGGGTACCTTTACCTTCTTGAGAAGACCTAGCTATTGATGGGCGATACTGGACTTGAACCAGTGACTTCTGCCGTGTGAAGGCAGCACTCTAGCCGCTGAGTTAATCACCCAAACCACCCCAGTATACAGGAGTGGCAGAGGGGGGGCAAGGCAGGCGCGAGTCGATTTATCTATCCCAGGGCCAGCGGATGCACTTCTCGTGAGGGCCAAGGAGCGAAATATCGGCTTCTCCCGAGATAACCATAGTTGTTATCCTGGCGCCCGCTAAGCTCTGCGCCGCATGGTGCAGGGTAGTTCCGGTATTGGCGACATCATCTGCAAGAAGCACCCGAATTCCTCGAATATCTGCCATCTGGGGATGCTCCAAATGCGAATATCCACTCTGCGCCGAATGATTCCCATCTTGAGGCGGTATCCTTATCGTTTTAAGCGGCGCATCTAGCCAGCGCGAGGCCAGGTAGGCAGGTAGAACACCGCCGCGTTCAACACCAACAACTAGGTCGAACTTATCCACAAGCTTAATTCTAATCATCTCCATCAGCCTATCCAAACTGATTGTTTGGAGCCCGTCTTGTCGATGCCGCCTCTGAAATTCTCTATTCATATCGAACAATAGTAATGCGAATGCAGGGTTTTTCACTAGATAGGGCTAGTTGGCTGGGGATGAACTGCTCCATAATTCATCAACACGGATATGGTTGCTTCGGATTGCTGTACCTAGTTCGCAAGCCAGTGCCTAGGGACTTCGCGGTCGTCTTGACGCCGCGTTTCATGAGGCGCCCGCTCGCTCTGAGAAAGGCGTATCTCCTAAGATAATTGTTGGCTCGTCTCAGCCCTTCTGGCGGATCTTCTAAGCGCAGAATTTGGATTATCGATGATTCAAAGGTGGCCCCAGGCATCTGCAGGTGGATTCGGGCCTGGGTTAGAGAGGCAGTATGGCAACTGGTTGTGGGGGTAAGCAGTTCTAATCCGAAATCGAGTTGGGAGATTTCCGAGCGCCCAATGCGCTTTTAACCGTTAAAGAGTGGCCTGGATTATGTCCGGGTTGGAATTAATTACTCTGATAATCGATTCGGTGGGTTTCTCGTCGAGTTTCAGGGTGCAGACAGCGGCGGCCTGTCCGGAAAATATGGCGTTTTCCATCTCCTCTACATTGATGTTGGCCCCGCGGAGAGCCGATAGTATGCCGGCCAGAACACCTACTCGGTTAAAATGGCGAACCACAAGTTTGTAGGGAGCAGGACTTTTTTCTTGAGTGTTTACCTGGTTAATAGCCTTGCCGGTTCTAATGTAAGACTCGACGATGCGAACGGTCTCATAGGCGATTGCATCCGAGGCCTGGTTAGTGGAGGCCCCGATGTGGTGAGTGCCCGTTATCCTTTTTGCAAGTTCGGTATGGGAGAACTTGTTGCTGTTGGCATCGGGTTCGTCGGAATATACGTCGAGGGCAACTTTCAGGGATTTTTTATCGATAGCCTCTTCCAATGCCGCCTGATCTACTATCTCGCCTCTGGACGTGTTAACCAGTATTGCTCCATCCTTCATTGCATCTAGGAATTCGGCATTTACTAAGTTCATCGTCTCGGGAGCCACTGCAAGATGCAGGCTTATTATGTCGGCATCTCTTGCAAGTTGAAGCGTATTTGGGCAATAGGCAATGCCCTGGGCTTCGGCAATTTGAGGGTTTAGGCTGCGTGACCATGCGATTACGGATATGCCGAAGGACTTGGCACGTTTTGCAACTGCCTTGCCTATTGAACCATAACCAACTATGCCGATTGTTTTGCCTTTAAGGCCATCGGCCTTGCTGTATTCTTTTTTGTTCCATCCGCCGGCGCGGAGTTGTTCCGCTTGGTAGGCAATGCGCCTGTCGGCGGCGATGATTAGGCCGAGGGTAAGCTCGGCCACGGCATCGGCATTCTTGCCTGGGCAGTTTGCAACATGGATTCCCTGGGATGAGGCATGGCCGACATCTATGGTGTTTACACCTGCTCCCGCTCGGATGATAAGCGATAAGGAGGTTGCGGCATCCATCGCGGCGGCTTTTACCCTGGTGGAACGAACTATTAGGATGTCGGCATCGCCAATGGCGTCTGGGAGTGTGTCGGCGTTAAGCTTCGGTTCGACACGTAGCTCGGAGCCCAAGGCTTTGAGTTCGACAAGCGCGTTTTCCGACAGTTTGTCGGCTACTAGAATTTTCATATGAGCACACATTAATGCCTGTTTGAGACTTTGGCTAGTGGCGTTAGCAAAGGAAATGATGAGAAATGATAGGTTGCGGATGGAGAGGAGTAGGGCGAATTCTGAGGGGTTCACCGGCTTTCAATTGACCGTTTAGACCGACAAGTCTTACTATCTTACATGGGGGTAAGGACATGAAGACTATTGCTATGCAAGCCGGCGCACGCTTTTATGCCGATCTGATGCAGAAAGTTGCGGGATTGAATGTCGCTGCTAAGGGTTCGAAGACGTGGATTGAAAGGCGACGGCGGACTGTAGCAGGACAGGTTTCTTCGGTGAGAATGCCGGCGGCCATACGGCGGAATACCTCCATTCTGCCCTGTGCTGCCGCGCTGCTGGCTGCCATCTTGCTTCCTTCCTGCAGGAATGGCGACAATTCGGGGGAGCGCTACTCTGGCGGGGGAGATTTATCCAATGCAGAAACCTATGTGGAGAGAACCGTCCCCCCGAATCCCATAGAAATTGCAAATGAAGATGGTGTTATAATCAGTCATGCAATTTCGCTTAGAACCGAACCAAAATACCCAAGGGACTTCGAACACTTCGAGTATGTAAACCCCGATGCGCCAAGGGTAGGAACCGTTGTACTGGCGGCCACGGGTACATATGATAGCTTTCATCGCTACGGTCAGCGCGGCGACTCTGCGCCAGGCGCTACTCTGTTCTACGACACCTTGATGGTTAGCAGCAACGATGAAATTGAGGTATTTTACGGTTTGATTGCAGAAACGGTGGAGTATCCGAAAAGCTATGACTGGATAATTTTTAACCTTCGGGCCGAGGCTCGGCATCAAGATGGGAAGCCGATTCTGGCGGATGATGTGGTTTTCTCATTTTACAAATTCTTTGACGAGGGAGTTCCCCAGTTTAAAACCTATTACGAGGATGTAGTGTCGGTGGAGGCTCTCGACGATAGAAGGGTGAAATTCACGCTCAAATCCGGAGACAAGGAGAAGCTGATTTCACTGGGGGGACTAACGATACTGCCGCCACAGTACTGGGAGGGTAGAGACTTCTCCGAACCACTCACGGAACCTCCCCTTGGCAGCGGAGCCTATCGGGTTTCGGACTATGCGATGGGACAGTACGTAGTTTTGGAGCGCTTGAAGGATTACTGGGCTCTTGATATTCCGGTTATCAAGGGGACCTTGAATTTTGACTACACGCGTTACGATCTTTATCGGGACGAAACCGTTAAGCTTGAGGCGTTGAAGTCAGGGGCGATAGATTTGAGGATGGAGAATGTTTCCAAGCAATGGGTGACGCAGTATACGGGACCGAATTTCGACGCGGGTTACATAATCAAGGAGGAGTTGCCGGATGAAACCCCTGCCACGATACAGCGCTATGTTTACAATATCCAGAGGGATGTTTTCTCGGATCGGCGGGTACGGCAGGCGATTGGATTGGTATTGGATTTCGAGTGGCTAAACAGAAATCTCTTTTACAATCAGTATAACAGGTCAAGGAGTTACTTTCAGGGAACTCCCTTCGAGGCATTGGGCCTGCCGGGATCCGAGGAGCTGGAAATTCTAGAGCCAATTCGAGGACAAATTCCAAAGGAAGTATTTGAAAGCGAATTTCAACCCGAGACTACTGACGGATCCGGAAATATACGCGCGCAGATTGCAAAGGCCTTAGCTATCTTAGAGGAGGCTGGTTGGCAAATTCGCGATCGGGAACTGGTTAACATTGAAACCGGTAAGCCGATGGTTTTCGAATTTCTGATGTACAGCCCTTCAACCGAACGGGTGGCAATTCCATTCCAGGAAAATCTGAAGAAGCTGGGGATAGAGATGAAGATGCGCATGGTAGATTCATCGCAGTATATCAATAGGGTTCGGGAAAGGGACTTCGACATGATTTCCTGGCCCAGTGCAGGGTCGTTCTTTCCGGGATCGGAGCTTCAGATAGCTCTGCATTCCGATTATATCGACGATACCTGGAACCTCTCCGGAATAAGCGATCCGGCTGTCGATTATCTTGTGGAAGGAATCGTGAAGAATCAGAATAACAACCAGGAGCTACTCTATTGGGGAAGAGCGCTCGACCGTGTTCTTCAGTGGAATCATTATGGAATCCAGCTCTGGCACGCGGGTTTTAGCAGGTTGGCATACTGGGACAAATTTAACAGGCCGAAGGTTAAGCCCAAGTACAGCACGGGTGTCGAAACCTGGTGGTATGACGAGAAAAAAGCGGCCAAACTCCCAGCAATCAAGTCTTAGGAAACTGCAAGCCGATCGAAAGGCGTGGATAGGAGAAAGCTTTGGGCTTATATATCCTCCGTAGGATCTTGCTAATCATTCCCACTTTGTGGGTAATCATTACGGTGAATTTCTTTATCGTTCAGGTGGCTCCCGGAGGACCTGTTGATCAGGCCATCGCGGAGGCTCAGGGAATCAAATCCAACATGTCGATGGAACGAATTTCCGGGATCGGGCAGAGGGAAACGGGTGAGGAGGCAGACGATTCGGACGACCGGGTTCGCAGTATGTACCGCGGTGCTCGGGGATTGGATGCTGAGACAATCGCCGCAATCGAGAAGCGTTTCGGATTCGATAAGCCGATTCATGTGCGATATATAATCATGCTTAGAGATTATTTGCTGCTCGACTTCGGGGACTCGCTATTTAAGGGTAGATCTGTAATTGGGCTGATACTCGAACGCATGCCGGTTTCCATCTCACTTGGCCTTTGGGCCACCTTGGCGGTGTACCTTGTCTCAATTCCACTAGGTATTAGGAAGGCGGTTCGTGCTGGCACCCGGTTCGATCGGTGGACGAGCGTAGCCGTAATTTTTGGCAATGCAATTCCATCCTTTCTTTTTGCCATTTTGCTTATCGTCTTATTTGCCGGAGGGTCTTTTCTGAAAATCTTCCCGCTGAGAGGGCTTGTTTCAACGAACTGGAAGGAGTTGAGTTTTGGAATGAAGATTCTTGATTACTTCTGGCATCTGATTCTGCCGCTTGCCGCCATGTTGATCGGTGGTTTTGCCTCGCTTACCCTGCTAACTAAGAATTCCTTTATGGATGAGATAGGGAAGCAGTATGTCATGACTGCCAGAGCCAAGGGCCTAACCGAAAAAAGGGTGTTATTTGGCCATGTCTTTCGCAATGCAATGCTGATTATCATAGCCGGTTTTCCGGGCGCCTTTGTGGGGATGCTATTCACCTCATCGGTGATTATCGAGACAATTTTCTCGCTCAACGGATTGGGCCTGCTTGGTTTTGAAGCGGTTATGCAACGCGATTACCCCGTTATCTTCGGCACGCTCTATATTTCAACGCTCTTGGGCCTGTTCCTGGGATTGGTGTCCGATTTGATGTATACGGTGGTGGATCCCAGGATTGACTTCGAATCGAGGGCCATATAGAGAGGTGGGCATAAGAAAGGATTCACTCACAGCCGAAAGATTGCTCCGCTTCAAGCGCAATACACTGGGTTTGGTTTCCGCCTATGTTTTCGGTATCTTGTTCTTCTTGAGTTTGTTTTCGGAATTGCTCGCGAATGATAAGCCACTAATTCTCGGTTATAAGGGCAGAATCTACATTCCAGTTTTTGTGAACTACAGCGAAAAGGAGTTCGGTGGCGAATTTGATACGAGCGCCGACTATAGAGACCCCTTTGTTGCCAACCTAATCGAGAGTGATGGTTGGATGCTATGGCCGCCGATTCGCTTTCATTACAGCACCATCAATTACGAACTCCCGAGTCCTGCCCCCTCTGCTCCAAGCAGGATTAACCTCCTCGGGACTGATGATAGGGGAAGGGATGTGCTAGCCCGAATTATCTACGGTTTTCGGGTTTCGGTGCTTTTTGGACTCTCCCTAACTCTGATTTCATCCTTGGTTGGCGTATCCGTTGGAGCGTTTATGGGTTATTACGGAGGGAAATTGGATATTCTCGGCCAGAGATTTATCGAGGTGTGGAGCAGCCTGCCTACTCTGTTCATCCTGATAATTCTTTCTAGCGTAACTCAGCCGAATTTCTTCTGGCTTCTAGGAATCCTGCTCCTTTTCAGTTGGATGGGCTTTGTTGGCGTGGTGCGGGCCGAATTCCTTAGAGCCAGGAATTTCGAGTATGTTCTTGCGGCGAAGGCGATGGGTCTCTCCGATAGGCAGGTGATATACCGTCATGTGCTTCCAAATGCGATGGTAGCCACTCTTACCTTCATGCCCTTCACATTGAGCGGAGCGATTACCTCATTGACAGCCCTGGATTTTCTTGGCTTCGGGCTGCCTCCGGGTTCGCCTTCTTTAGGGGAATTACTCGCCCAGGCTAAGGCAAACCTCCAGGCGCCCTGGCTTGGGCTTTCGGCTTTTTTAGTACTGGCGCTGATACTTGTTCTATTGGTTTTTGTGGGTGAAGCCGTGCGTGATGCCTTTGATCCTAGGAAGGTTGTCTGATGGGCGAGAATAGACTGCTTGAAATAAGGAATCTGCGAGCCGGGTTTCTAAGGGAGGGAGTGTTAAACGAGGTGCTTCACGGGGTGAGTTTGAGTTTAGCCGCTGGTGAAACTCTGGCGCTTGTGGGAGAGAGTGGTTCCGGTAAAACTGTTACGGCCCAGTCAGTGCTGCGTCTCTATCCACCGGACTTGGTGGAGTATAGCAGCGGGAGTATCGTTTTCGATGGCATTTCTATTCTGGATGCAAACAACACCGAACTATTGTCGCTGCGAGGGGCGAAGATTGGTATTATTTTTCAGGAACCACTCTCGTCTCTAAACCCCCTTCACGATATCCAGAAGCAATTAGATGAATCGTTGAAACTTCATCAAAATCTTAATCCTAAAAGTGCTGCTCCTATTGCTCTTGATTGGCTTACGCGAGTTGGACTTCGCAATGCCGCTGAGCGTCTCCGCTCTTATCCGCACCAACTTTCAGGGGGAGAAAGGCAGAGGGTTATGATTGCCCTTGCGATGCTGAACAACCCAAAACTTCTCATTGCCGATGAGCCTACAACTGCGCTGGATGTAACCATTCAGGCGGGGGTTCTCTCTCTTGTTAAGAAGCTTCAAATAGAAAAGGGAATGGCAATCCTCTTCATCACTCACAATCTTAGCATTGTAAGACACTTCGCCGAGCGCATAGCAGTGATGCAGAACGGCAGCATTGTGGAATCCGGCAATACCGAGGAAGTATTCAAGAATCCTGCTCATGAATACACGCGGCTGCTAATCAATGCGGAGCCGGGTGAATTGTCGCCGGAGGCAGATTCGGATACGCATGTATTAGCCGAGCTTAGGAATCTTAAGGTTCATTTTCCGATTCAAAGTGGTTTTTTTAGGCGAACAGTAGGACATGTAAGAGCAGTTGATGGCGTCAGTGTTGCTATCCGTGAGGGGCAATCCCTTGGCCTGGTGGGTGAAAGCGGTTCCGGAAAAACCACTTTGGGCAAGGCCTTGCTTCGTTTAGAGCAAAGCGAGGGCGAAATAATCTACGACGGCAAGCCGATTAGCGATTTGGATAGAAATGCCATGCGTCCGCTGCGTAGGGAACTTCAGATCATCTTTCAGGATCCCTTTGGTTCGCTGAGTCCGAGGATGTCGGTTGAGAGAATTATAGGTGAGGGTTTACAACTTCATAGGATTGGAAGCGGGGCGGAACGTCTGAAACTGATCCAGCGAGCGATGGAGGAAGTGGAGTTGGATCCGGCCCTTATGAAGCGCTATCCGCATCAGTTTTCGGGTGGACAGCGGCAGCGAATTGCGCTGGCTCGGGCTCTGGTTCTGAAACCGAGGCTCATTGTTTTGGATGAGCCAACCTCCTCTTTGGACAGATCGATTCAATTTCAGGTTATCGAACTCTTGAAGAGAGTTCAGCGGAATCATGGATTGAGTTACCTCTTTATTAGCCATGACATGACGGTAGTGCGAGATTTATGCCACGAAATAGCTGTTATGAAGGATGGCCTAATTGTGGAATCCGGCGAGGCTAGGCAAGTTTTTTCTGCTCCTAGGCATCCGTATACAAAAGAACTCATTCAAACAGCCTTCAATCCAGTGCTATAGAGAGTGTCATTTGTATCGAATTGGTCCATCGCCTATAGTTAGGAGATGAGTTTTAAGAATCTTGCGTTTGGCGCTGCTATCTTTCTTTTTTTCTCCACGGGGCTATGGGCGAGAGCCCAATCCGAGGGTTTTGAAGACTTCATTGTCAACGACCCCGAAACGAGGCGTGGAATTCTGGAAAATGGAATGCAGTATTTTGTTCGAGCCAATGCCAAGCCATCGGGAATGGCTGAACTTCGATTAGTGCTCAAGGCGGGCTCGATTCTCGAGGACGACGATCAGCTGGGTTTGGCGCACTTCGTAGAGCATATGCTTTTCAACGGCACAGAGCGCTTCCCTGGGAATGAACTTGTGGATGTGCTGGAATCCTTCGGGATGGAGTATGGTCCGGAGATAAACGCTTACACAAGTTTTGATAGCACTGTTTACAAGCTCAGAGTCAGTACAAAGGATGATGAGGAATTTCGACTTGCCTTTGATATCTTGGAGGAATGGGCTTTCAATGCCACGTTGACTGAAGAGGAGTTTGAGAAGGAAAGGGCGGTTGTACTCGAGGAATGGCGAGTGGGTAGAAACGCCGATGCTAGGATGCTCGATGAAATCTACCCGATTCTGTTTAAGGGATCGCGTTATGCAAGTCGCCGGCCTATTGGCAGCACTGCAATCATTCGAGATGCGCCGATAGAGGCTCTTAGACGTTTCTACAGGGATTGGTATCGTCCGGATTTGATGGCTGTTATCGCGGTGGGCGACTTCGATGTAATTGAAACCACCCGCATGATTAAGGAGCGTTTTGCCAGGCAGGAAGGACCCGAGAAGCCAAGACCACGCCTGCAATATGAAATTCCCGAACATGATGAAACTCTCATAAAGGTGGTTCACGATAGCGAAGTTACCCGCAGCAGTGTTCAGATAATAGTTAAAAAAGACTATCGGAAGAGTCGTTACAAAAAGGATGTTAGGCAGGAGCTAATAGAGCGGCTTTTTTACACCATGTTCAACCAGAGGCTCGCAAGGATTGCACGGGGAGAAAATCCGCCCTTTCTAAGCGCTTATGGCTTTGACACCTCGTATACGGGGCAAACTTCCATCAGTAGTCTGATCGCAGCAACGCAGGAGGATGGGATTCTTGCAGGCATGGAGGCACTGCTCATTGAAGCCGAGCGGATTCGAAGCTTCGGTTTTCTGAATTCCGAGTTGGAAAGGGCGCGGCGCGATTTGCTGAATCACTTTGAGAAACTGTGGAAGCAGCGTGATTACCAGGAATCATCCGCTTTGATCAAACCCCTAATGGATGCCTTCTTGCTGGGCGAGCCCTACCCCTCGATAGATTGGCAGTGGCAAACCCTTAACGAGATTCTTCCTAAAATTGATTTGGAGGAGCTTACCGCGTATTCGAAGGTTCTGCTAAGTGATAAAAACCGAGTTGTCATTGTTAGGGGACCCTCTGTTCCGGAGATTGCTCAGCTTAGCAATGAGGCTGTTTTGGAAGTTTTCGATGGGGTGAGGAAGGTGGAGATTGAGCCATGGGTGGGCGATACGGTCTCTGAGGTGCTGGTTACAACCACGCCGGAACCCGGGCGCATCATTTCGCGCTCAACGATCGAGGAGGTGGGAGTACATATTTGGACCCTGTCCAATGGCGCGAGGGTTATCCTTAAGCCGACTTCGTACAAGGCGCAGGAAATACTTTTTCGGGCTCATAGCGACGGTGGATTTTCCCAGGTGGAAGATGAGGATTATATCTCGGCTCAGTATGCGGTGGATGCGGTTAATGAGGGCGGGTTGGGAAGTTTTTCGGCTCTGGAACTGAACCAGGCATTGGCGGGTAGAAATATCTCTATTGAGCCATATATCCATAGCAGCTACGAAGGATTTACAGGCGCCGCTATGCATGAAGATTTTGAAACCTTGCTGGAACTGCTTTATTTGCATTTCACCGAGCTTCGAAAGGATGAAACTGCGTGGAGGGCCTTCAAAGTTAGAACCGCAGAGAAAATCAAGCATCGCGAAGCATCGCCTGTGGCTCGCTACAACGATTTTGTTTGGGAGACTATTTTTGATAGCCATCCACGAAGCAGGCCTGTTACCGTGGACCGTTTCAACGAGGCAGATATGGATAGGGCCCTGGAAATCTTTGCCGAGCGCTTTGCAGGCGCGGCGGATTTCGTATTTATTATCGTTGGAGATTTTGATCCATTGGTAATCGAAGAAGCTGTTGGGCGCTGGCTGGGAGGACTGGTTGCCGGTTATGCCGGTGAAGGTTGGGTGGACCATGGCATTAGGACCGCTCTTGGCGTGAGAGATGCTGCGCTGGAGGCCGGTTCTGAAGCGCTTAGCATGGTTACCCATGTTTGGAGCGGGCGGTGGAATGGGGATTTTGCCGAGCGGTACAAAATTCAATCTCTTGCCGCGTCGCTGGAGATGGCCTTTACACGGGTGATTCGGGAGAACATCGGTGGAACTTATAGCATAGGAGTTTATCCGCGTTTGAATGTTGCGCCGGTTAGGGATTATCAGTTCATGATTCAATACTCCTGTGCGCCAGATAGGGTGGAAGAACTCAGTGAGAGGGTGCGATCGGTTGTTAGCCAATGGCGGAATGGTGATGTGGAAGAGAAGTATGCAGCGGATGTTTCGGCATCGCAGAAGAAGAATTTGGCCGAGAACCTAGAGAAAAATGACTGGTGGCTGAACCAGATTGTTTTTTCGGTGGCAACAGGCGTCGATTATCGGAAGCTGCTTAATAGGCAGGCTCTGTATGACTCGCTTAGTGCAGAGATGCTTAGTCAAACGGCGCGTAACTACTTAAGCGATGATAACTACATTCGAGTAGTTCTCTATCCTAAGCCGGAAGATGGTTCTTAGCCTGCTCCCCGTGCCGAATAAATAACTCGGAGCTGCCTAGAGCGCTGAAGATGGGAGTGCCTGAGGCCTTGAGCACGAGGCCCTTTTCGGATCGAGATTGGAGGGAGACGCCCCTCATGGGGAATACCCTTCGATGCTCTGCTATGCCCATAGTCTTTCCCTGTTCTTATAGGAGCTCTAAAAGCGATTGCCTGAGAAGCTTGGCGGCGAGTTTTTTTAAATTATCTCGAGTATGTCTTCAATCTCGAAAGAGTGAATGAGAAAACCCGATCCTTGCTGGGCAATCTAGATATTCAATTCGCTTCAGCTTGCCAATTGGAGGGGGGAGTATATACTTAAGAAGATATCCGCTGAACTGTGGCTAGACTAAGGTAAAAGAATGGAGATAAAAAAATGGAAAAGGTTAGCATTGACAAACTGATGTCACCAACTATAAAGGCTCTAAGAAACCTGGGAGGTTCCGGCCATATCTCCGAGATTTACGAAGAAGTCATTAAACTGGAAAAGTTCGACGAAGAGACATTGGCAATACCTCGCAGTTCTACAAAAGATAACCGAACAATGGTTGAATACAATCTTGCATGGGCTCGAACCTATTTAAAAAGGGCTGGGTATCTTGAGAATTCATCTCGCGGTGTTTGGTCTTTGACGGATGAGGGACGGAAGGTAGGGGAAATAGATAGCCAGGAAGTTGTCAAAAAAGGAAAATCCGCAGAATTTCCCAGTGGCCTAGTCGGGGATTCAGACTTCACACCAGCGGAAGATTCGAAGTGGCGAGAAGATCTCCACCGTGTTCTAGTTAAGGGAATAGATCCAGATGCCTTTGAACGGCTAACTCAGCGAATGCTACGCGAATCAGGTTTTGTTCAAGTAAGAGTTACCGGTAGAAAGAGTGATGGCGGTATTGGCGGGAAGGGCATCCTCAGCATCAACGATTTCATGAATTTTCACATTGCCTTCCAGTGCAAGAAGTACAAGAATCCTGTTGGTCCGGATAAAATTAGAGATTTTAGGGGCGCTCTCGACGAAGGGACGGACAGAGGTATATTCATTACTACAGGGAGATTCACTGTAGATGCCACTAAAGAAGCCAACCGCGACGGCGTCACGCCTATTGAACTAGTTGATGGCGAAAAGTTGGCCGACAAGCTCAAAGAGCTTGCCTTGGGGATTGAGACAAAGCCGGTTGAATATGTGAAGGTAAAAAAAGACTGGTTCTTGAATTTATGAACTACTACAAGGTGCGGTAAGCGTTGCATAGCAATGAAGCCTAGTCTCCGCAGACATCGGAAGCATTTTCAGTCCAACTTCATTGCAAGTTTGTCTGTCCTTGAAGAAAAGCTATATAGCGCTCTAGAGAGTTCTTACGACTCGGTTCAAAAAGGGTGATTATTTCCTCGCTAGGATTGCATCGGTAGGCAGCCGAGACTAGGATAAGAGAGTCGGGATTTCCCATGATGCCTTCAAATAGCGAGTCCCAAGGCGTTTTCCCCTTGATCGAACTTAGAAATACTATTTTTCTAAGTTGAGAACTCATTGAAATTTCAAGTAGGTTCCAGTGGCCCTTTCATTTTTACGAAAATGATTCTAGGATGACTGGTTTTCAGTCGGGGCGACATGAATATTTGTATTGCAATTTGGAACTTAACTAAGTCTTCTGGTGGTTTGGGGAAAATCGCGTCAATTATCTGCTCGGTTCTTGTAAAAAGGGGGCACTCTCTAACAGTGGTGGTCAATTCGCCGAATATGAAGGCGAGACCCCGCTATCGGCTACCCCAGGGCACAGCGCTTATTAACAGTAGATGGATTGATACGGAAATTTGCAGAAAGAAAATTCGCGAAGCAATATTGGAAACAAGGCCCGATGTTGTAATTGCAATGACGGTGGGAGCAGTAATGAGATGGTGGCCGCATATCATGAAACACACGGATATCCCGCTAATACTATCCGAGCATTCGAATCCCTGGAAAATTGAGCAGGAAATGTGGAATCGCAGCGAAAGGCAGTTGGTTATGGCATTTGCCGATTCAATACATCTATTATTGCCATCCTATCGTGAGTCGATTGAAGAACATCTTAGGGATAAAGTAGCCATAATTCCGAACGCCATTGCGGATTCAATTCCTGCAAGTAAGGAAAACATATTCGCTAACAAAACTATTATCGCTGTTGGAAGACTAGAGGATGATGTTAAGCAGTTCTCGATTCTAATTAAGGCATTTGCCGCGATTAGACATAGGTACCCGGATTGGAAGCTTGGAATTATCGGTGGAGATGTAGACGGCAGTGAGAAGAAATACCGTGAATTAATACAGCAACTAGATTTAGCAAACCAGGTTGAATTGAAGGGAGAGCTTGACAATATTCAAAAAGAGTATGTCAGTGCCACATTTCTATGTCATCCATCGAGATATGAAGGGTTTCCACTAACAATTTTGGAGAGCTACTATTATAGTTTACCTGCAATTGGGTTCCGTGCCTGCTCCGGAGTCAATGAGCTGATTAAGGATGGAGTTACGGGCCTACTTGCAGATAGTATGACGGAAACCAGTCTTGCCCGGTGTATGAGCACTTTAATGGGCAACGAGGCTATGGTTGAGGAAATGAGTAGAATGGCGAGGAAGGAAGGTCAGAAGTACAAAATTTCCAAGATATGCGATCAGTGGATAGGGCTTATTGAAAGAACAATCAGCGAGCGCGAAAGAACAGGAAGTGTACGGAAAAAAAACAAAGAACAGGAGCGTTTTCTTCGGAAGAGCTATTTGAACGACGCATCCTTTGTAAGGGGTTTGATGAAAGAAATGTTCTCTCGGTGGCTGATTTTAACAAAGAGCATAGTTCGAAAATTCGCTGTTCACTAGATAGGTGTATGTTGCAATATGATTCCTAATCAGGCACATTTCATATGGATTGGATCTAATTTCCCTTGGTTGTATTATTTGTCGATCTATAGCGCGGCTAAGAATGGCGGTTTTGATAGGATATTCGTTCACCACAAGTATTTCGGCCCCGATGAGAAATGGTTCAATAAACTCGATGAATTACCGGGGGTTATATTGCAGGAGTTAGACTTCGATGAAGTCTTTTCAAGTGAAAATCAGCTTCTGTTCCGCCTTGGTAAGCAAAGAAGCTTAATTGAGAGAAATCCTCTAATCCAATCGGATATACTAAGATATGCCTTACTCTATCTTTATGGCGGGGTGTATCTGGATTTGGATATCGTGATTTTGCGGCCATTAGGGGAATTGTTGCTCCAAGCAAATAGAACCTCGTTTTTAGGTAGGGAAAAAATACTTTTCCCGGGATATATACGGCATCCAACAAATTTTCGCGATAGGCTTGGAAGGATTAGAAGCCTTCTGTTGGTGAAACTGCGAAATACATGTGAGGTAATTCCGCATGGCTATGCCCTCTACAACAAACTAGGGGCCTATGTTCCAACTGTCAATGGCGCTGTATTCGGATCGGAGAAATCCGGAAGCTTCGTAACAGGAGTGATTGAGAAACTCAATCAATATGGAGCAGTGGAAATGAACACTCCATTGAAAGCAGGGCCCCTTTTGTTACAGGAGGCCGTAGCAGATCCAAATATGGCTGCTAGCGTTGAAATACTCCAACCCGATTGTTTTTATCCCTCAGCACCTGGACTTATCAAACACCTGTTCCGACCTTATAAACGAGTAGATATTGATAAATTCTGTGATTTGTCCGCCTCATATGCCATTCACTGGTACTCCTCCTCTTCAACGTTTCGAGCCTCAAAAATGAGTATGCAGAATATCGACTGTGAATATCTCAAAGCTAATAGAAATAATTTGCTTTTTGGAGATATGCTACAGAAGTATGTCGATGGAGCCTTAGCATAGAGACTCACCTGGCCGCCCGTGGAAACTCCGCAGCCTGGCTAGATTTGGCCCGCCATAACATGTACTCCTAACCGTCTAGGATAACACTCGAGCGGTCTTCTCGAAGTTGTTGAGTTGAATGATTGACATGAGGATACCTGTATAATAAACCTTTTGAAGCCGGATCGAATTCTTAGATAACCTGCACTGTATCCTCAGCCGATACCGGCGATTGCAAGAATACGAACTCCCAGTCCACCGGCTCCATCAACTAGCAAAAAGGATTTCGGAGCAACCTGTTGCGAATGGCAATACGTCAAAAGGCTTAAAAACGCCCCGAAATCCCACTAATTTGTTGATTACGATATAATCAATCCCGATGATGTGGCAAGAAAAAGAGATAAAGCCTGGTAGGGATTCATTGTCTAACACTGGGTGCAATCTCCCGGCGGCCCAGTGAGATCAGCTCAAATACAGCGAACACGTTGCGCCTTCACAGTTTTCCACTCGATTGAGACTGTCTGATACCGTGAAATTTTTGGATCACTATTCGGATTCATCAGTCTTGGTTCGCAGGGCATCGTGACAGGGGACTGCATCTTATCCAATCCTAGCTTGCCTTATTGGCTTCAGGTATTTATGGATTTTGATAGGGATTTGATTTTTGAGGGAAGAGGGGAGTGCAGTTTGAAAACACGGACGGCGTTCCTGCCTCGGCCCGGTCTTTACGATGCATCTCCACTCGAATAGAGTGACGGAAGATTGATTTTACGGGTTTGAAGACCTGGTGTTAACTGTTGATGGGAGCAGGATGAACTCGGCCGCGGGCTGTCCTTGCAATTTCCGTGAAATAAATCGATGATGTTAGGCCGATTGAAATTCGAGTAGGTGGTTTTGAAAAGAGTTCTTGTTCTTCCGTCCTGGTATCCCAATGAGATGAAACTGGATTTTGCCCCCTATGTTAGATCCCAGGCTCTATCCCTAGCAAAGCACGGCTTGGAAGTTACAGTTCTCTATTCCGCACCTTATTCCTGGAAATGGGTTTTCGAGCAGAGAAGACTGAGGTTTGGAAAGCGAGAATGCCGCAGGGAAAATTTTCGGGAGATTCTATTCTTTCTTCCCAAGTTTCATCTCAAGCCTGTGGATAGTATGGTGCGGGGTATTATTGGTAGCCGGCTGATTCGGCAATTGGACAGGGGGGAGTATCGGCCCGATGTTATCCATGTCCATAGTTACGAATCTGGACCATTGGCGCTGTGGTTTCGTGATAGAATCAATGCTCCGGTGATTATCACCGAGCATTATTCGGGTTTTGCAAGAAATATCTTGAGCAAATGGGAATTGAATTTGGCTAGACGCTGCTTTGAGTCCGCTGATTCTAGAGTAGCCGTTAGTAGGGCATTCGCAGAATTTTTAGAACTTAAAACTGGATTGGCATTCAGAGTTCTGCCCAACTTCATCGATACTCATTTTTTCTCGCCGGGAAACATGCCGAAGAAGGCTAGCTATGATTTCTTGTCGGTTGGTCACCTACTGCCGGAGAAGAATCATGCAATGCTGATAGAGGCCTTTTCAAGGCTCTCGCCTAGGGAACGTAGGCTCAAATTGGGAATTATCGGCGAAGGTCCAATGAGAAACAAATTAGTGAACTTGGTGAAGAGTTTAGAACTAAAGAGTCAGGTTGATTTTCTTGGATATAGGGATGCGACGGAGGTTCGTAATCTGCTTAGAAGAAGCCGCATTTACTGCATGCCAAGTTCCTATGAAACATTCGGGATTGCTGTTATCGAGGCAATGGCGGTAGGCATACCTGCGGTGGCGACTCGCTGTGGGGGACCGGAGGAAAATGTTATTAACGGTTTCAATGGGATAGTTGCGCAATTGAATGTGCGGGCCTACGCGGCCGCCCTGGAAAGTTCGCTGGAGCATGATTGGAATAGGGATGCCATACGCCAGCGAGCAGTGGCTCTTTATTCCGAGGCTGTGGTGATTTCAGAATTGAAAACTATTTACAATGAAGCTATAGAAGCACGCCAGAGTTCAACAGAATAACCGAGGTCCAAGCCGAAATTCGATAGGGATAGCGGCCTAGGTTTGGTTTCAATGCAGTTAGCGCTCCGTTTCTTCTTGAAACCGTTTATCTCGGCTTCGGCAATAATCCAAAAAGCTGGTTTGTTCTTGTAATCCGAGGCCAGACTTACACATAATGGGCCTGTGTTTAGAAAAGTGCGGAGCTATGACAAGAAGGGCATTAGGGCTGTTCTCGACCGCTTAGTATCCGATTATGAACGCCTGATATTCGACTACGCTTTGAATCCGGGTTTGCTGGAAGCTTTCAATGACAGAGTGCTCCATGCCGAAAGAGCTGGCCGCGATCCCGAGAAATTTCTTGGTGAAGAAATAGAGTCGTATAAGGAATTAGAGAAGCAAACAGCTGAAAAAAAACGCATTGAATCAACGATCAGCGAAACTAGGCGCAGGAGAATGGCCGGTGAAACTTTCGCGGATAAAATTCTAAACGAGTACAAAGAGCGTATTGAGGATTATCCCTCGGTTCATATACATCAAAATGCCGATCCGGAGGTATGCAAACTGTATGGCGCGATGTATCTGCTGGATAGAAGACACTGGAATTCTCTGGCATCATATCTCAAGCGGGTTTACCCACGTGCGGGACAATTGGATAGAACTAATATCGAACAGAGGTTTTGGCGCCTTGTTTCAACCCGCGAAGGACGCATTCCGGAGGAACTCGAGCCCTATAGAAGAGCCTTAGTCGCTCCCACGACTTCGCAGCAAGACAGAATAAGGGAGGGTCGCGAAGCGATTAAGATGGTTGCCTTTTATTTGCACGACTTATTGGAGATTTATGAACGGGCCACTGCTCTTGTAACCCCGCGACTGGAAGTTAGAGAGGCTATCGACTTTGTGTATGAGATTATAAGCGACTTCAGAATCGGTGATTTGAAGAGATACTGATTTCCGAGTTGCAGAATGGCGCAGCTCGCATTGAGAAAACTGTACCTGATTTCCGATAAGACTGGGACTCATCGTATAACTTGCCATTTATGGCTTATGCACCTTGTCCGTATTGACGAAACCAAAGGTTTGGCCTCTTGTTGGAACTATGTGCCAATCCTTCGCACTGTCTGTATCTTCGGGTACTGAGGCTCTGCAAATTGTCCGCGTGGAAGTTGAGAGATCTACATTATTGAAGGCATCCGAAGGGGCAGGAATGCCGCCGGATGCCGAGGTCCATGCCTTGGCTTCAGCCAAATCACTGGCAAAAATGAAGCCGTCGCGGGTCCATCCAAGTTTTTCATCTTCCAGATCGTCTTCCCGGTTTGTCCAGAGTATGGCGTCAATCACGGGTCCATTCTTGCGAGCATACAGAGTTACTGCTCCGTTGTTTCCGGGAAGCCCGGGAGCGCTTCTTATCCAGAAATCTCTTGCCGTGTCTGATGCAAGCTTTCCTCCCGATTCATCCAGCTCCGAGATTTCGTCTATCTCTTCGGAGATACCTTCCGGCTTTGAGTGAACAACGATGTATGCGCCCTTCGGAGTCTCTATTGCCGGAAAGGTAAAACTCTCCCTGTATTTGTTTTTCGTTCCAATAAGCAGAACAAGGCCGCCGAGGTTTCCTGCTTTGGTAATGATTAGTTCGATGGAGTCGGGAGTGTTTCCCGAGCCGCGGGGATTCAGTTCGTTTATCAATATCCCTGGCACTCTAGGATTCCACCCGCTGAAGCTATAAAGAAACAAAGAGGAATTGCCCGCTCCATCCACGACTTTCATTGGAAGTTTATACTCGCGACCAATTTCCTGGTCTGCTCCAAAAACAATAGTAAGCTGCTCACCCTCGATATCGATGGCTTCGATAGGAATAGGAGGATCGATAATCGGATTCGTAATGCTCATTGCGACCGGCTCGTCGAAGATGAACCGTAAATGCCGCTCGTCCATTATCTTTGCTGACTGCAGTATGGGCGGCACGAGATCTATAGGATAGGATTTCTTCCTGACATTCGAGGTTGGAGCACAGCCAAACATAATCATCATGCTGAACAGCATAATCGCGACGATGAGTTGAAAAAAACTTTGCCGAGCGTTGGCTTTTACTGTATATAATCGTGTATCCATATATGGGATATGAACAGGTGGAAACTTACTCTCACTTGAGTTAGGAGTAAAAAGTGTGTGGGATAATCGGATATTGTGGAAACAGGAATGCCGCCCAGCTCCTGCTGTCTGGTTTAAAGCGGCTTGAGTATCGCGGCTACGACTCTGCCGGGATAGGAACTATTAGCGAGAATACTCTTCAACTGCATAAGAAAGCAGGAAAGATTGAAAGCCTGCGAGCCATCGTTCCGGAAACACCTGAGGGACATTGGGGCATCGGACACACTCGCTGGGCCACCCATGGCAGGGTGAACGACACAAATGCACATCCTCATACTGACTGCGCCGGCAAAATTGCCATCTGCCATAATGGAATTATCGAAAACTACGCAGGCCTAAAACACCGGCTAAGCAGCGAGGGCCACAGGTTTGTTAGTGAAACGGATTCCGAGGTTATCGCCCATCTAGTTGAATCCTTTTATGAAGGACAATTCGAAACTGCTTTGAAATCGGCAGCCAGCTTGTTGGAAGGAACATATGGAATTCTAGCTATTCATGTCGATCACCCGAATCAAATCGTGGGTGTTCGAAATGGGTCGCCAATGATTATTGGACTTGCCGATAAGGAAACATTCATTGCAAGCGATGTTAGCGCCGTTCTTGCCCACGCGAAGCAGGTTATTTACTTGGAAGATAGAGAGGTTGTGAGTATAAACCCGAACGCTTATGAAGTAAGTGATATGCGAAATAGATCCGTCAATAAGAAGATTGAAACTATTTCTTGGAAGCTTCAAGAGATAGAGAAGGGGAGTTACTCTCATTATATGCTGAAGGAAATTCATGAGCAGGTTGAATCAATCCCCAGGGCGTTAAGCGGCCGAATCGATGAGCAAGAAGCCACCGCGGTGCTGGGCGGCTTGAATATGAGCGACACAGAGCTACTAGCAGTTAAACGCATAACAATAATGGCCGCGGGCACAAGCTTCTATGCGGCACGAGTTATTGCATATCTTTTGGAGGCACTCGCGCGTATTCCAACTACCACGGAACTATCTTCGGAGCTTCGCTACCGCAATCCGGTTGTGGAGCAGGGCACATTGTATATAGCAGTGAGTCAATCCGGCGAAACTATTGATACGCTTATGGCTGTACGAGAACTCCAGAGGAAGGGCGCCCCGGTGCTTGCCATATCCAATGTGGTTGGCTCCAGCATTGCCCGCGAATCTCATGGCGGGATATACATCCATTCGGGTCCGGAGATTGCTGTGGCTTCCACAAAGGCATTCGCGAACCAGCTCGCGGCAATGTATCTTTTCACGCTCAAGATGGCTCGAATGCGCCATATGGCCTGGCTCGAAGGCAAAAAATTTCTTAAGAGCCTTTCAGGCCTTTCGAATCAGGTAGGAAGAATACTTGAGAATGCGGATAAAATCGCACAATTAGCCAAGAAATACTGTGAGGCTAAGAATTTCCTCTTTTTGGGACGGGGAATAAACTTTCCCGTAGCTTTGGAAGGCGCTCTTAAGCTCAAGGAAGTGGCATATATCCATGCTGAAGGCTATAGCGCCGCGGAGATTAAGCACGGTCCCATAGCCCTAATCAATCCCCGAACTCCGAGCATATTCCTAGTGCCCAACGATCACCTATACAACAAGGTTATAACTTCAATGAAAGAAGTAAAGGTTCGCAATGGCCCGGTAATTGCCATCGGCACAGAAGGCGACGCGGAGATTTCTAATATCGCAGACGACACCTTTCATATACCAAAGGCGAAAGAGAATTTCTATCCATTCCTAATGGTTATACCCCTTCAGTTATTTGCCTATTACTGCGCGCTGGAACTCAAGTGCGACGTCGATCAGCCTAGGAATCTTGCAAAAAGTGTTACAGTGGAATAATTTTGCCATAAACTACAGTTGGAAGCTTATCATTGCAAACTCAATGTCCTTCTTACTACAAAAACCCTATCACTCAACTTGATCTCCAAGGATAAAGAATCCCTCTAATGAAGACTTCGTTAATAACACAGTTTTTAACGAGGGTTATGAACCTCGATTCAATTATCTTGAACGTCTCAGAGTCTTTCTCGATCAGAATCGATTTTCCTACCCTGAGAAGGAGACTGAACCAGGAGTATTGAGATGAAGGAAACCCATCAAGGCAGAATAAATTCCGTATACCAGTGGAAACTCCAATCCAATATAAGTGAGGAAATTCAAATGGAATCTCTCCGAGAAGAATAATCTTGTGCCGAGGCTCTTGGGAACGGTAATGGTAACCGGGCAGATGCCTGCCGGGTATGCGCCAATTCAGTTCTAGCTTGGCACGGGACATCACGATTCCGATAATAGTATCTATGGGAAGCAAATCACACGAACGGGGCATCCCATGTCGCTTCATCATCCTGTTGATTATCATCCCCTTTGTGATTGCCAAAGTGTCAGCCAATGATTTAGTGATTTTGCCCGAGGAAGTATATATCGAGATAAGCAACGATTCTACGGGTTTCGATCTGTATATCAAGGCCAAGGAGCGCCTAGGTTCGGTGCTGATAACGGAGTCTTCGGCCGATCCGGAAAAAAGATCGGACTCCTTTGCATTCAGAGCGCGAAGCTACAACCGCATCAATGGGGATGAGCGGAGGATACTGAACGGCGAATTTCTCGACTCGGGAAGGGGACTCTTTTTTTTGGTTGATTCAACTCCGGAATCTAATGAGTTGCTGGGCCTTGCGTTCAGAATACATGTTCCGTATCGGCTAAGTTATGGTTATCCATGGAGCAGACAGGGGGAGGTAGAGGTTGTTAGAGGGACTTGGCTGAATATTCGAACCTTTGAAAAACCGTTTGCTGATTATGATGGCCCTTGGATAGACAATCCCTTCGTTTTGTCGATGGAGGAAATTCCACTGCCGACCGCTGTGAGATCTCAACCTGCAAGTGAAAATGAAGTTGAAAATATTCAGGAGGCGATAGAGTTAATCGCTGAACTTGTAAGTTCGGGCGGGGGAGAAATGGATGTTGTGGTTGTAATGGATGCCACTGATAGTATGAAGGACGATCTTGAATATGTCAAAAGTGCTTTTGTTCCTATGCTGCGAAGTAACATTGAAGAATTCGAATCATTTCGCATCGGATTAGTTCAATACCGCGACTACAAGGAGGCGTTTCTGACGCGGACATCGCCGTTTATGCGGAACTTGAACGAATTCCAAAGAGAGTTGAATCAAATTTCCGCATCCGGCGGCAGGGATGTGCCTGAGGCCGTGGATGAGGGTATTTATGCCGGGCTGACCGAATTTGATTGGTCTGCTCCGGAAAAGATGCTTATTCAAGTGGGTGACGCCCCAGGGCATGATGAACCCCGTGGAGTGATAACTCCGGAACTCGTAAGGAATGAAGCTTCGAAATTAGGAGTGTCGATCTTTTCAATTCGTCTTCCAAATAATCCGTAGCATTCACAGCATTCGATTAAGCCCTTCTAAACCGGAGTTAAACGGTATTGCTTGCCTATAATCGCCTTTCTATTTCAACTTCGAGCTGGACTCGCGCAAGATGATTTTGCGAAAGATGCCGCGGTTTAGGTTTAAGCCGCCGAAAGCCGCGTATTCGGAAATCCATGATTCAACTCTATCGATATTCCCGGAATACCCCTACGATATCCGACGGCGATCCGAACCGGAGAAAGCCTGAAAGCGATGAGGCTGGAGCAGGGCTTCAATCGAGGCGGCAGCCCACATGAAAGCAAATTGCAGAATCTAACCCATCGGGCTTATCCAGCCTCCATGCTAGTGATTTGAAACTACACTTGCCCGTTCAATCAATTCTCCCCCAACAACTATCTTCACCGGCGGCAGACTTGGATTTCTAATTCGGGTGTTCAGACGATTCAGTGCGACGTTGCCGATTTCTCGTTTGGATACGATTACACTAGTTAGTGGAGGATCCAACAGAGCCGAAGCAGGGAGGTCGTCGAATCCGATGATTGAAACCTCTTCGGGAACCTGCTTCCCTTTCTCTCTAAGTGCTTTGAGAACTCCGAACGCGATAACATCGTTAACGCAGAAGAGAGCCGAGGGGAGTTGGACTACTTCGCCAAGAATTCTATTCATATCCCTATAAGCTCCCTGCACTGTGGAGTCGACATCAAAGGAAAACTTCTCATAATGAGTTTTTCCGAAGAACTCGAGGCCTTCTCGAAAGGCCTTATCTCTCAACCAAAAATTTCGAGTTTGTACGCTGGATCGGACAATGCCGATTTCGCTGTGTCCCTTTTCAATGAAATGTTTCAAAATCGAGAATACAGAATCCGTGTTATTCATATCGACAAAGTCGAGGGGAACATACTCGAGAAAGGTATCGAGGAAGACGACTGGAATTGGACAATTCATGAACGTTAGAACATCGTCACGGCTCAGTTCGGTTCCGAGTATGATTACTCCCGATAAATGAGTTTGGCCCTTGAGCCAAGCGATGATTTCAGGAATTGGCATGTCATGGAACGACTTTATCTCGACTTTATAAGGAAGCTTTTTTGTTCCGTGAAGGATGCCATCGATATAGTCCGAAATAAAAACCTTATGATCTTGATTCAGTGTATGACCATGCCGGATGATTTGGACAAACTGGATGGTTCCGCAGTCAGTAGAAGCTGCCGAGTTGCGTTGAATGAATTTGTACCCAAGATTTTCGGCTATCTCAAGAATTCTGCGACGAGTCTCTCCGCTGATGCTTGGTTTGTTATTGAGCGCTAGAGATACGGTTGCGAGAGACACCTTTGCTTCCCTAGCGATGTCCTTGATTCTTACAGCCATGATTATATGGAGATTTTATTTCTATTGGATTAAAACTGTCAACTAAAATAGTTTAGTAATTGATGGCCAACTTCAGTCCTTGCTGAGATTTTTTCCAAAATATGAGGGTTGCATTTTAATATAAACAACTAAAGTTCTACAATGCTGCATTATTGTGCTGGCTCTAGACCGAGCTTAGGACTACGATGGAGTTCGAGATTTTTCTTGACAGGTATTCTTGAGCATGCTATGATATTTTAGATTTTAGTTAAACCAATAAGGAGGTTTTAATGAAGAAGCTAGTAATCTTGGTTTTGGTTTTATTGTCGCTTCTCGCGGTTGCCTGTGTTCGAGACACTGACAAGACCTATACCATAGCGACGGTCGTCAAAGTTGATGGAATAGCTTGGTTTGATCGAATGAGAGTGGGAGTTGAAGCATACGGCGAGGAGACAGGCTACGACACCTTTCTTCAAGGTCCTTCAAAGGCCGATGCCGCTGAGCAGGTTCGCATAATAGAGGAATTGATTGCTCAAGGCGTCGACGCTATCTGTGTTGTCCCTTTTTCCGTGGAAGCAGTCGAACCGGTTCTCGAAAGAGCTAGGAATGAAGGCATCGTAGTAGTTAGCCATGAAGCCTCCACCCAGGTAAACGCGGATGCCATCATAGAAGCGTTTGACAATGCGGCTTACGGTGAGTTCCTAATGGAAAACCTCGCCCAACGCATGGGAGGGATGGGCAAGTACGCTACTTTCGTAGGCAGTCTGCAATCCAAGAGTCACAATGAATGGGTAGATGCCGGCGTAGCCTACCAAGAGGCCAATTACCCGGACATGGAACTGGTAGTAAGCAAGATAGAGGAATTCGACGATCTCAATATCGCCAAAGAGAAAACTCTCGAGCTGCTCACAGCCGTTCCGGACCTAGCCGGCATACAGGGCAGTGCTATGACAACCGCTCCCGGCGCCGGTCAGGCCGTTGAGGAACGTGGACTTTCGGATCAGGTTTCAGTTGTTGGCACCAGCCTGGTTTCCGTTTCCGGACAGTATCTAGAGAGCGGCGCAACAGATATGATAGCCTTCTGGGACCCAGCGATGGCTGGCCGGGCTATGAACGAGATTGCCGTTCGAATTCTTGATGGTGGAAGCATTGAGAACGGCACGGATCTAGGCGTCGATGGATACAGGGATCTAATTCAAGATGCGGGCAAGCCTAATCTATACTACGGCTCGGCATGGGTAGGTGTAACCAAGGACAATATGGGCCAGTATAATTTCTAATCTGCCCCAATCCAATAGATCGATGGGTTCCTAAACGGACCCACCGATTGGCGGGATTCTTTTTCGGGGACTTCCGAACTTGAGATGATTACACCAGTGGTTGAAGTTAAGAATGTCCACAAACGCTTCTCCGGCGTTTATGCGCTTAACGATGTTTCCTTGAGTATTTCCCCCGGAGAAATCCGTTGCCTTGCTGGAGAGAATGGAAGCGGGAAATCCTCGCTAATCAAAATCATCGCCGGCGTTTCTCAACCCGATGAGGGCCGGATTACCCTAAACGGAAGGCCGTACGAAAATCTCAGGCCCATTGATGCGATTCATGAAGGAATTCAGGTTATTTATCAGGATTTCTCCTTGTTCCCGAATCTAACAGTAGCGGAAAATCTCGCTATCAATTCTCAACTGCAGCAGGGCCGAAAACTGGTAAGCTGGGCGGATATGGAACGAACCGCCCAATCGGCCCTGGCGCATATCAAGGTAAACATACCACTGCGTTCGAGGGTGGGAAGCCTTTCCGTTGCCAAAAAACAGCTAGTAGCGATTGCCCGAGCCCTTCTTCACAATGCGAAACTCGTTATCATGGATGAGCCGACAACGGCGCTAACCCACAACGAAGTAGAGAGTCTTTTCAAGGTTATTTCCGAGCTTAAATCCGAGGGCATCGCCACGCTCTTCGTTAGCCACAAACTTCGGGAGGTGCTGGATATCAGCGAGAAATTGACCATACTCCGAAATGGCCGCAAGATATCAGAGGGTGAGACTAGCGAATACGATGAGGCCAGCATCACCTATTATATGACTGGGCGGCGCATCTCTGGAGACCAGTTCGCCTTCAATGCAACAGGCAGTGAAATCCCCCTTCTCTCCGTAGATAAACTAGGACGGAAAGGAGCGTTCGAAAACATCTCTCTCGAGCTTTTCCCTGGAGAAATCATCGGAGTCACCGGCCTCCTTGGTTCAGGCCGAACCGAGGTTGCGCTTGCTCTTTTCGGTATACTTCCGGCGAGTTCCGGAAGCATGGCAATTGATGGAGATGAGGTTCTTATCGACTCGGTGGATGCGGCAATAAAGGTTGGAATCGCGTACGTACCGGAAGATCGTCTAAGTGAAGGCTTATTTCTTGAGCGCAGTATAGGCGAGAATATCACGGCCAGCATCCTCGGCCGCATTAAGAACCGTATGAAATTTATCAATTTCAAGAAAGCCGCGAGCATCATCAAAACCTGGATCGATACACTCAAAATCGCTACTCCGAATTCCGAAAATCCTGCACGATCCCTTTCGGGAGGGAATCAGCAACGGGTGGTTCTGGCCAAGTGGCTTGCCGCGGATTCTCGGATATTCATCCTCAATGGGCCAACCGTTGGAGTTGATGTCGGTTCAAAATTGGAAATCCATACCAGACTTCGCGAACTCGCTTCAAATGGAGCTGGCGTAATCGTTATGAGCGATGATATGCCCGAAGTGGTTCGAAACTGCAACCGAGTTTTCGTGATGCATAAGGGACGGATAATTCGGGAATATAAGGATAACTTCGACGAAGATACGTTGATCTCTCAAATAGGGAGTCTTAAGTAGGAATCCGGCTATGAAGAAACTGCTGAAAGTACACGAATTTTACGTAGTGGTGATTCTCATTGCCTTTTCACTCGCAGTGGGTATTATCATCCGAAGTTCTTTTCTATCGGAAATCTATTCAGTCTACTGAAAAGCACTGTAGTTACCGGTATCTTCGCTCTGGGAGTTCTCCTTGTTCTGATATCCGGAGAAATAGATATTTCCTTCCCGGCCATTGGGGCGGTTTCGATGTACATCACAGGAATCATTTTTGAGGCCATTGATTTTTCGGGGCCGGTTGTTCTGGCGTTTCTGCTCTCCGGGGGAATAGGGGTTTTGCTGGGACTTATCAATGCGGCGATCATCTCCTCGTTCCGCCTACCCACTTTGATTGTCAGCCTGGGAACTCTTAGCGCCTATAGCGGATTTGTTCTAACTTTTATCGACACACGGATTATAAACCGGCTTTCTGACCCGGTGGTGGGCTACAGCAAGCTGGCGTTCTTTCGAAGGACGATGGCATCGGGACAAATCGCCGAACTTCATTTTTCCTTCTTTGTCTACCTCGCGCTGGCGCTTCTTACGGCGTTTATCTTACGCTACACTATTATAGGCAGGGGTATATATGCCCTGGGAGGCGATCGTCAAGCCACGGAGCGTGCGGGATTCTCCGTGAAGAAAATCGAGTACTTCATTTATTGCTATGTTGGATTACTCGCGGGTTTGGCGGGAATCATACACAGCGCTCATATAAGAAATGCAAATCCCTTCGATCTTGTAGGCGGCGAACTGAATGTTATCGCCGCTACGGTTTTAGGTGGCGCAATTATTGGAGGCGGCAGGGGAACGGTTTATGGAACTCTTCTGGGCGTTATGCTTATAACCGTAATAAACAACAGTTTGATTTTGCTGGGCATTCCCAGTTATTGGCAGCGGTTTACAACAGGTTTCGTTTTGCTGATTGCCGTTACCGTCCCCCAAATCAGAAGGGCAAGATCGAACAAAACCCGAGGAGAGTGAGAAGTTGAAAGCTCTATCCAATTCACCTATCAAACTTTTGAAAACCAAAGACAATAATCTGAGCCGCCTCATTATTATTTCTATTGCTATATTCGTTTTGATGGCCATCCTCAATCCCGGGAAATTCATCTCGATGAGAAATTTTCGTTCCATGTCGTATTCTTTCCCCGAACTGGGATTGCTGTCTCTAGGACTGACCATCTGCATGATTACCGGAGGAATCGATCTTTCCATTGTCGGCACTGCTAATTTAACGAGTATTCTAGCAGCCAAGATAATGGTGGAAGTGATGCCTGCAGATTCCTCCTCGACAGTCGTTGCTCTCTATATTTTGCTGGCGGTGGGTGTCGTGTACATCGTAGGCATCATCGCCGGACTTATCAACGGATACCTGGTGTCGACATTCCGTATTCATCCTGTCTTAGTTACGCTCGGAACTTGGCAGGCCTTTTCCGGTATCGCCATTATCATTACCAAGGGCTATGCGATTCCTGGTTTTCCCGAACCCTTCCTATTCGTCGGCAATGGACTTTTTTTGGGTTTCCCCATGCCGCTGTATATTTTCTTAGTGTTCGCCGTCGTAGTCGCCGTGCTGCTGAGGAAAACCCAATTCGGACGGAGTATCTACCTTATCGGCACCAATGCCACTGCCGCTCGATTCGCCGGGATAAGAGTTCGAGCAATGCTCATGCGAACATATGTAAGCAGCGCTGTGCTTGCTTCCACGGCCGGACTTCTGATGATTTCCCGAACGAATCAGGCAAAGGCGGACTACGGTGAAAGCTACGTTCTTCAAGCCGTGCTGGTAAATCTCCTGGCGGGTGTACACTGGAGCGGAGGATTCGGAAGGGTAATCGGTGTTGCCATAGCCGTTGTGACTCTTCAGCTCCTCTCTAGTGGTTTCAACATGCTGCGATTCAATAATTTCGCCCGGGATTTTACCTGGGGCGTGTTTTTGATCCTAATTATGATTTTTAATCACCTTATGAACGAACGTAAAGACAGGCTGGAGGCCGATATCGTAGGCTCGAAATCGGTTGGATAGCTATCTTGAGGAGGCATAATGAAGAAGTTCCTGAATCAACCTGAAGCCTTTGTTGATGAGATGCTGAGAGGCATTCTCGAGGCCCATCCCGATCAGCTAATGTCCGCTGCCGATAATACGCGTTGCATCGTTAGGGCCGACATTTCGAAAGACGGCAAGGTTGGCCTGGCCACAGGCGGAGGCTCCGGCCATTTACCTCTGTTTCTTGGCTATGTGGGCAGGGGCATGCTTGATGGCTGCTCCGTGGGAGGGGTGTTCCAAAGCCCCAGCTCCGATCAGATGCTGGAAGTAACAAGGGCCATCGATACCGGCAGGGGGGTTCTTTACATCTATGGTAACTACGGAGGAGATGTAATGAATTTCGATATGGCGGCTGAGATGGCTGCAATGGAGGATATTCGAGTTGAATCCTATGTAGCCGGAGAAGATGTTGCCAGCGCTCCCAGAGGCGAGGAGGCTAAGCGGCGCGGTGTCGCTGGTATCTTCTACGTATATAAATGCGCTGGCGCAAAGGCCGAAGAAGGAGCCAATCTCGACGAGGTTAAAAGAATCGCCGAGAAGGCAGGAGCCGCGGTTAGAACTATGGGCGTCGCCATTTCTCCAGTCGTTGTTCCCGAGGTAGGCAGGCCCTCGTTCATCATCGGCGACGATGAGATGGAAATAGGAATGGGCATCCATGGCGAGCCGGGTATCCGGCGCGGCAAGCTGCTTTCCGCCGACGAAGTTGTTCGGGAGATGCTCGACAAACTCCTGCCCGACCTTCCCTACGTATCGGGAGACACTGTTTCGATTTTAGTGAATGGTCTTGGGGCGACACCAAAGGAAGAACTCTATGTGGCTTATCGTAAGACGGCAGAAATCTTGAGGGGGAAGGGTATTTCAGTTTTCAAGGTTTATGTAGGTGAATTTGCTACTTCCTTGGAAATGGCCGGCTTCTCCATCTCCGTTTTCAAACTTGACGATGAGCTAAAATCGCTGCTGGCCGCTCCTGCCCGAACGCCCTTCTTCGAGCAGTTTCAGCTCAAGGTGTAGCATCTGATGAGTGTCGCTATTGCGAAGAAGGCCATCCTTTGCATTCGTGAACTGATGGAAGAGAACCGGGATTTCTTGATCGAGCTGGATAGTATGATGGGTGATGGGGATTTAGGCCTAACTATGACCAAGGCCTTTAATACCGCTGACGATAAGATGAGGGACTCGGAGGAAACCGACATCGGCCAGTTCTTCGTAAGAACCGGAATGGAGATTACTAAATCAGCTCCCTCCACTATGGGCACCCTGGTTGCAACTGGATTTATGAGAGGGGGTAAGGCTCTTAAAGGCAAGACCGACTTATCTCCCACTGACATGGCCCTGTTTTTTCGTGCCTTTGCCGATGCTTTGATGGATCGTGGGAAGAGCAGACCGGGAGAGAAATCTGTTATCGATGTTATCGATCCCGCGGCCAAGGCCATGGAAGGGGCAGGCGATGATTGGAATACTCTAGCCGATGCGGGCATAGCTGCCGCACGGCGTGGTTTGGAGAATACCAAGACGATGATGGCCCAGCATGGGCGGGCCGCTTATTATCAGGAGAAGTCAATCGGCCAGCAGGATCCCGGTGGAACGGCTGGATTATTCATCGTTGAAGGCATGCTGAAAACTTTCAAGTTAGAGAAGGAACCTAATCAAGACAAGAGCCATTGAAGTTTTCTTGACGATGCTTAAGCATCTAATACTCTCAGAGGTTGCTTCGAGCCTAGTTTCCGAGCGTATATGAGATGCGGCGAAAATCTGCTCTGGCTAGGCCGAGTGTACGCTGGTTCGCGTTAATATCGCTCAAAGCTCTGACAAGTCGCACGAATTCTGATGAATTTGAGCAAAGAATTGCAAAGACCCTTTGGATAAAATCGCCCGGAGGATGCTTATTGATTCTGAGTGCAGCCGCGATATGCTGGAGAGCGCGGTAAATGCGCTGATATCTAGTTCGTTATATGTGTCAATGAACCTAAAAATTCAGAGGCTAGCTCGGATGCTATGATATCACCAGCGCTAGCTGACGGATCGACGAGGTTACGCGCCCTGCTCCATCACTAGGTGCAATGGTCGGTTTGAATTGTCGAGATACAGTATCTGCAGCACCCTGCCATGAGAATTGCATGGATGAGGGATTGAATTAGCCGGTTTCATCTGTATCCAGGCGATCGAGTTCAGTATTTTCCACCTCTTGGTCAATATCCTGTGTTTCCACAACTAGGAGAGACTCCCTATACTTTCTAAAAGGCGTCATTCGTGAGCTTTTTGTTTGTCTGTGTAGAAGGTGGTCGAATTGGGAATCGCGTCGCAAAGCGCTAGTTTTTTCGTGAAAGTAAATCTCCTTGGCGAATCGCCAATTTCGACCCTGCTTTTAGATAATGTCGGAATGGCCGCTAAGAAAGCTCTTCGCGAATATCAGGTTTGCGGCTACGTTTTAACCTGCAAGTTGAGGAGATAAGGGCACTTCTCAAAGGTGGAGTAGGAGGAAATTATGAGAGAAGCGGTTCGAGAAATCGAGAATTTATCCAGATTCCATCGGATCGAGCGTTTGAAGAAGGAGATGTTGGCCGAAGTTAGGTATGTCTCCATGGAACAGGCGCGGATTATCACCCGGATTTATCGGGAAACAGAGGGAGAACCCGTCAATATCCGCCGGGCGAAATCATTAGCCGCCGCACTGCGAGAGATGCCGATTCGCATCGATCCCGGAGAACTCATAGTTGGCAACCGCACTCCCGGCGTTCGTGCCGGCGTTGTATTCCCGGAAGGGGGCATCTCCTGGGTGAACAAAGAATTGGAAATGCTGTCCTCTCGTCCTCAGGATCGATTTGAGGTTCATGCTGAGGATATCAGCTACTTCCGGGATGATCTCTTCCCCTATTGGAATGGGAAAACCCTGGAAGACGCTGTACATGCCGAAATCGGCGAGAAAGCCGCTTCCATTGCCCGGGTGGTGAAGATTAATCAGAAGGACCATGCACAGGGACATATTTGTCCGAACGTCGAGAAATGGCTGCGTCTGGGGCCCGCTGGGATACTGGAAGAAACCCGGACCGCGGCGGTGAGAAATGGTGATCCGAATCGATTCCTCGAAGGCGTGATGCTTGCTCTTGAAGGCGCGATGAGATTCATGGAACGCTACGGAGAACTGGCTCTGGATATGGCCGAGAAGAATCCGAACTTCGCCGATGAACTTCGGGACATCTCGCGAATTTGTTTGGCATTGGCCGCGCGCCCTCCGGAAAATTTCCATGAGGCCCTTCAATCCCTGTGGTTCCTTTTCGTTATCCTTCATATGGAATCCAATGCCTCTTCATTCTCCCCGGGTAGGATGGATCAATACCTGCTGCCATATCTCGAAGGGGATATCACTCGGAGAGCGGTCGATTTCCCCTGGGCCCTGGAACTCATCGAGGCCCTCTGGCTAAAATTCAATCAAGTCGTATACCTGCGTAATTCCAACGGCGCCAGATATTTCGCGGGGTTCCCCATCGGTTTCAATGTGGCTTTAGGCGGTCAGAATGCCGACGGAAGCGATGCGTCCAACTCTCTATCCTTCCTGTTCTTGAAAGCACAGGAGCATATCGGACTGCCCCAACCGAATCTCTCGGCTCGTCTCTTTGAAGGCAGCCCCGCCGATTTGGTAGATGCCTGTTCCCGTGTCATCGGCTGTGGCAGCGGTATGCCACAGATTTTTAATGATGAGGCGGTGATACCGACCCTTCGGGGGGTGGGGATATCCGAGCCGGATGCCCGAAACTATGCCATTGTAGGATGCGTGGAACTAACTAGTTCGGGCAATAGCTTGGGTTGGAGCGATGCGGCGATGTTCAACCTAGTGAAGTCTCTGGAGCTAACTCTTAGCGGCGGAATCGACCTGTTGGATGGAAGCCGATGCGGATTAAAACTTGGAACTCTAGAAGACTATAACACCTTCGAAGAATTGGAAGAGGCCTTCCGGAAACAAATCGACTATTTCATCGATCGGATGATTCCCCTATGCCATGCCGTGGATCGCATCCACGGTGAGATTCTTCAAACCCCCTTTCTTTCTTCAGTGGTTAACGCCTGCATCGAAACGGGCGTGGATGTTACCAATGGGGGCGCTCACTACAATCTTTCTGGAATTCAGGCCATACAGCCCGCCAACATCGCGGACAGCTTGGCTGCCTTGAAAACACTGGTGTATGAGAACAGAAAGGTAGAGGCCTCAGTTCTTCTCGATGCCATGCGAAGCGACTTCGAGGGGCAGGAGATACTCCGGCAGAGATTGTTGAACAAGGCCCCAAAGTACGGAAACGACGTGCAATGGGTGGACGAACTGGGACATAAGTGGATTCGACATTTCGCCAAGAGCCTGAAGAAGTTCTCCAATCGCCGAGGGGGCCCCTACCATACCGGACTCTACACCGTATCCGCTCATGTCCCCATGGGACAAAACGTCGGCGCTACTCCTGATGGGCGTCATGCCCGGACCCCCCTGGCCGATGGCGGTATGTCGGCTGTCTACGGGCGGGACAGCCTGGGTCCGACGGCTCTGCTTCGTTCGGTATCCCGAGTGGATTCGTCTCTCGGCAGCAACGGAACTCTGCTGAATATGAAATTCTCACCCCAGCTCTTCAGAACCGAGGAAGGAATTCGTAAATTCTCAGCTATGCTTCGCGCCTTCGTACGGTTGAAAATCAGCCATGTTCAATTCAATGTCCTAACTGAAGACGATCTGAGGGCCGCCATCGAACGACCGGAGGATTTCCGGAACCTGACGGTTAGAGTGGCTGGCTATACGGCCTACTTCACCGAACTGGCAGGGGATCTCCAGGAAGAAATCATCGCTAGAACTACCTATCTCGAAGCCCTGTGACATTCGGCGCCATATTCGATGTTAAGCGCTTTGCACTGCATGACGGTGATGGAATAAGGACCACCCTCTTCCTCAAAGGCTGCCCTCTTCGTTGTCCCTGGTGCCAGAATCCCGAGGGAATCAGTCCAAAAATCCATTTGCGCTGGACACCGTCCAAGTGCATTCATTGCGGCATCTGCGTATCCACCTGCCCCCTTGGGGCCCTCTCTCGGGAGAAGCCGCGGTTGGATATTCGGATCGACCATCGGAAATGCGATAGCAATGGGCTCTGCGTCGAGCAGTGTCCTACCTCCGCCCTGTCCTTTGACGGCCGCCGCGTCTCTGCCGAAGAAATGGCCGAAGAAATTCTCCGGGATAGGATTTTTTTCGAAACCTCGGGAGGAGGCATCACGCTCAGCGGGGGGGAACCTCTGATTCAGGCATCCTTCGCGGCGGAAATACTGAGAATCTGCCGAGGGGAGGGCGTTAACACGGCGGTGGAAACCACCCTCGGTGTTCCCCGTTCGGCAATCGATGCCGTTATGAATTATGTCGATCTCTTTCTTGTGGACCAGAAAATTGCCGATTCGGAGTCCCATAGGAGTGTTCTGGGAGCGGATAGGGATCCGATTCGGAGGAATCTGGAGTATCTACTCTCCCGGGGGCGCCAGGTTCGCATTCGAATCGCATTGATACCCGACTACACCGCAACTGAAGGCAATTTGAGAAGGCTCGGAGGCTATATCGGAAAGCTAGGACCCGCCCAACCATCCGTGGAACTATTGAATTTTAATCCTCTGGCGGAAAACAAGTATCGGGTTTTCAAGCAACCATGGCCGATATCGCAAAACGCGAGGCGGTTCAACCCCGAGGAGATCGGCTATTTTGCAGCTGTACTTCGGAAAGCCGGTGTGGAAAGGATTGCAACATGAGCAGCTGGAAAGATGAGCTGAATCAATGCATCGAGGATGCCGAAATGGGACGGCCGGTCTTCATTACCCGGATTCGAGACTTGTTTGAAAATTTGAACAGCGATTTTGACACTGTGTCCATAACCCTGCATCTGGAACTTGCTGGAGATATCGGTTTCCGTTCCTTTTCGCTGCGTATTCCCTCTCCGAGGGTCTTGGCTGCCTCCGAAGCGAATATGCTTAGGGAATACCTCTGCGCCACTGTATACAATATTCTTTCCACCTTCGGCGGTCGATCGCTCACCTTCCTGCGCTCTAGCGCGATTCCGGATCTGGATGACTTTCTTGGCGAATTGATTATCGAATTCCAATCTCAATCGTCCAAGGCGGATCGACGAGGTTATGGGCGCTGCCTGAATGTTGCGGAAAGAATGGCTGACGCCATAGATTGCCGGAAACCTGGAAGCACCCGCTTCACCTTCCTACTTGCCGAACTTGAACCGAGCCTGGAGCATTCCAAAATGCCGCCGAAGGCCAGTAAGCGCGACGAGGATGAACCCCTCGCTCATAAACTCAGGATTCTCCCAAGTAAACTGAAGGGGAAAACCATTCTCGGAATGGACATCGGCGGAAGCGATATCAAGCTTGTGCTCTCCGTCAATGGCCGAATCATAGCCTACAAGGAATACGATTGGTTTCCGGCTCAATTTGTCCGCTCACGGCAGCTCATAGAGCCAATTCTGCTTATGGCTCGATGGGCCAGGATTCGGGCGGTAGCGGAACGAATTTCCAAAGGAACGAATTGGAAGGCGGCGCTTGATGATCTCTCCGGAACAGAAACATCGGAGATAGAGGAAGAGATTTCTCGCGCGGAGAAGGCCCTGGCTCACGATTTAAGAAATTTCGATGGGATAGGACTTTGCTTTCCGGACGTTGTAGTTAGAAACAAAATAGTCGGTGGCGAGGTCTATAAGACACGGGGCATTCGGAATAATCCGGATATCGACTATGAAAAGGATTTTGCCCAACTCACTGAACTCAACACTCAACTCGAAAGATACTGCAAAGCAGGGAGCCGAGTTCGCAATATCAACGATGGACCGATGGCGGCCTTCACGGCAGCGGTGGAATCGGCCTTTTCCGGAGATGAGGAAGTGAACGATGGTGTGTTCGCTCACACCCTCGGCACGGAACTCGGCACAGGATGGTTGAACGAGAGGGGGATTTTGCCGGAGATTCCCCTGGAGGTTTACAATTACATCATCGATTTGGGATGCTGGCCAGAATGCCGTTTCCCGAGCGACGATCCGAGGAGCCTGAACAATTTCAATACCGATATAGCCGGCACTCTGCAGAAATATACCAGTCAGAGCGGAGTATTCCGACTGGCGATTAAGTATTTTTCCACTCAGCGTCCGGATTTACTCAGGGAGCTGTATGACAAAGGATTCCTAAAGGATGAGATTGACGGGAGCATGCATATCAAGCGGGAACCCCAGGACATGCGCAAGGCGCTCTTGGAGTATCTCATGTCCCTGCCGGAGCGAGAAGGCGAGGGGATATGCATGGATATATTCAGGGAAATCGGCGAATATCTGGCGGTTACGTGGCAGGAAACTCGATTCATTCTCAATCCCCGCGTAGACAAACGCGTGCTTTTCGGCCGGCTTGTGAAAAACCCTGTCTGTTTCCGCCTTATGGCGGAAGGCGCTGCGCGGATCGCGCCGGAAATGGAGTTGGCGGCGGCCGATGAAGAATCAGCCTGGACGCCGATGATGCGCCAGCTCCGGGATGAAGGGCAATACAGCGTGGCTCAGTTCGCCCAGGCGGTAGGGGCGGTGCATTTCGCCGTGGCGCAGTAAGCGCGTTATAATCTCACATACAACAAGCGCCGATTCTATCTCCGCTTGGGGCTGATATCGACAGTTTTCCCGTTGAGCGGATTTTTCCAACAAGTCTAGTTCAAGATCGTCTACCTTTTCGTCATAAATGCCGGTATTCTGCTACCGCTGCCCGGGTGATAATTCAATTATTGATCAATATCCGCGTTATGCGGGAAAAGGAGTTCGTATGAAAAAGGTTCTCGTAATCCTAGTGGTTCTGGCTCTGGCCGCCACGAATCTTCTGGCCAATGGCGCTCCTGCCGATGGCAAGCAGGACAAGCTGGTTATAGGAGTTACCTTCATGTCTTTGCGCCATCCTTTCTTCCAGGAAATGAAAGTTGCAATGGAGGACAAGGCCAAGGAAATCGATGTTGTTCTGCGTCTAACCGATGGCGACTTCGACGCCGGAATTCAGAGCAATCAGGTGGATGATTTTATACAGCAAAAAGTTGACGGCATCATAATCAACCCTACTGATTCCAAGGCTCTCGGTCCCTCCGTTCGAAAAGCCATTGAGGCCGGTATTCCGGTGGTGAGCGTGGATGTGGCTGTAGAGGGAGTCGATATTGTCACCCATGTCGCTTCCGATAACTTCAGAGGCGGGGAAATAGCCGGCGGTCTGATGATTGGGGCCCTCCAGCAAAGGGGCATTGACATGGGCACCGTAATCATAGTGGATCACGCGGGTGTTTCTTCCACCCAGGAACGCAATGCCGGTTTCCGGGAAGTTATGAGCAAGGGCCTTCCGAATATCACCATTGAGGAGTTCGATGCCGTTGGTCAGCGGGACAAGGGTATGGTGGTGGCAGAGGATGCCATGCAGCGATTCGGCGATGATCTAGTGGGTATCTTTGGCGTGAATGACGATACCTCCCTGGGCGCCCTGTCCGCCGTCGAGCGTGCTGACAAGCTGGATCAGATTTCCATTGTTGGCTACGATGCCGGAGACGAATCCCGGGCCGCCATTGAAGAAGGCAAGATAGTCGGCAATACCATTCAGTTCCCCTCCTTGATGGGAACTATGGCTATGCAGAATCTAGTTGATTACATCAAAGGCGTGAGAACCGATTTCCCGGATTTCATGCCTGTATCCGTCGGTACTTATACCAAAGAGGGCGCCAAAGTAGCCGATTGATACAAGCTGCCTGATGAAGCACACCGAAGCCTCCCGATTATCAATATTGGGGGGCTTTCCAAAAAGGGGAGATCATTGTGAAGAAGTTTTGGAAGCGGTTATCTGGTCGGATGTCCCAAGCCAGCACGCTTCTGATATTTCTCGGTTTAAGCGCCGTCATCTTCATACTGACGGATCTTCTGAAAATCGGGAACAGCAGAGACGAATGGATTTTCCTCGAACCGGGCAATATCCGCAACATCCTGAATCAGATATCCATCAACGCAATCATCGCCTTCGGGATGACCCTGGTAATCTTGGTGAATGGCATCGATTTGTCTGTGGGGTCCATGGTGGCGGTTGCCGGCGTGACTTTGGGAGTATTCTTCATACAATTCGAGATTCCGCTCCTCGTTTCCTACCTCCTGGTAGTCATCATTGGAGGAGCGGTGGGCTTTTCCAACGGAATCATGGTTACAAAAATCAAGCTGCCGCCTTTCATCGTTACTCTGGCTTCTTTCCAGATATTCAGGGGTCTGGCCTTCATTCTAGTGGATGGACAGGCCAAGTTCACCACCGATGAGAGCTTCAAGATCATCGGGAATCGCTTCCTCTTCGGCTTTATGCCTATTTCCATCCTGGTGATGTTGGCGATTTTTGTTTTCTATTATCTCCTTCTGAGCCGAACTTCCCTTGGGCGTCAGTTTTATTTCACCGGAGGGAACGAGGAAGCCGCTCGATTCTCCGGAATTCGGATTGATCGGGTAAGAATCTCCGCCTATACGCTTATCGGGATTTCAGCTGCCGTGAGCGGCATTCTCCTGGCTTCTCGGCTAGGATCCGGATCTCCCAATGTAGGGGTTGGTTATGAATTGGACGCCATCGCGGCGGCCGTGGTGGGCGGCACCAGTTTCACCGGCGGGGTAGGCACCATCACCGGAACTCTTATCGGCGCCCTTATACTGGGAGTTATCAGCAATGGTCTGAACCTCCTGGGAATATCACCCTTCTTCCAGCAGATTGTCCGGGGACTCATTATACTGGGGGCGGTTATTCTGGACAGTAAGAGGAACTAGTGGATTATGTCGAATGAATACATCATGGAGCTACGGAATATCGAAAAGTCCTTTCCGGGAGTGAAGGCACTAGATAAGGTGAACCTTAAACTCCGAAGACAATCCGTTCATGCGCTCCTCGGGGAAAATGGTGCGGGAAAATCCACCCTGATGAAAATTCTCTCCGGAGTGTATTCACTGGAAGAGGGTAGGATACTTCTGGATGGCGAGAGTGTCGAATTTGCCAACATACACCAGTCTCAGGAACGGGGAATTACCATTATCCACCAGGAACTCAACCTCTGCTGGAACCTGACGGTTGCCGAAAATATCCTACTTGGTAGGGAAAGGCTTGGGCGATTCAATTACTACAAGAGGAGCGAAAACAGTGCCATAGCTAGGAATATCCTCGAGCGATTGGGAGTAGGGCACATCAACCCGGATGAAACGGTGAATAATCTCAGTATTGCCAACCAGCAGATGGTTGAAATTGCCAAGGCCATATCGGTGAACGCCCAGATTCTAATAATGGACGAGCCCACATCGTCTCTTACCGAAAAGGAAGAGAAGATTCTCTTCCGGATTATCAAGAATCTCCAGCAGCAGGGAGTTTCCATCATTTACATTTCCCACAAACTGGATGAGGTTTTCCAAATTTGCGACGAGGTAACCGTTATCCGAGACGGCCAGTGGATCGATAGCTTCTCTATCGAAAAGGCCACGAAGGAGAAGATTGTCGAACTGATGGTGGGCCGTCCTCTCGATGCCGTCTATCCTGAGCGAAAATCCGACTTCTCGAATAATCCAGTGATGCTTGAAGTTCGGGGATTGGGCAAGGCCGGGCTCATATCGAATATCGATTTCCAAATCCGCGCCGGGGAAATTTTCGGAATCTCGGGCCTGGTGGGAGCTGGGCGTTCGGAAATGGCGAAGACGCTGTTCGGTCGTTTCCGAAAGGACGAGGGAGAGGTGTTCATCCACGGCGAGGAGGTAGATATTCAATCTCCGGCCGACGCCATTCACTCAGGAATGGCCTTTGTTACCGAAGATCGAAAAATCGAGGGTCTAACACTCGGTCTTTCGGTGAAGGACAACATCATGTCTTCGAATCTCGACATGGTTCGGAAATTCCTGGGATTCATCGATGTCTCCCGAGAGAAGGCTATCGCCGCCGATGGGGTGAGGAAGCTCAATGTGAAAACGCCCAGCCTAAAGACTCCCGTCCGGAGTTTGAGCGGAGGTAATCAGCAGAAGGTGATTATTTCCCGATGGCTGGCTCAGAAAGTCAAGGTATTGATTCTCGATGAACCTACCCGAGGCATCGATGTCGGAACCAAGAAGGCCATTTACGACATCATGCGGGATTTATCCGAATCGGGAATCGCTATTCTCATGATTTCATCCGAACTTCCGGAAATCCTGGGAATGAGTGATAGGATAGCTGTGATGAAGGATGGCCGAATTCTCGATATTTTGGTCTCCTCGGAAGCATCCCAGGAGAAGATTATGAGCCTAGTTACGGAGGGCTAGGAAATGAGCAAAGCATCGAAACGATTCCATATTCCGGGTCCCTATCTCATTGTCATAGGATTGGTGGCAATTCTGTTTCTGCTGGTGGATATTTTCAAAATCAATAACTACAGCGGTGAATTCCTTTTTCTCAGTCCAGGGAACATCCTGAACGTAATGAATCAAGCCGCCTTGTACGCCATCATCGGATTCGGAATGACCTGGGTAATCATCATTGCCGGTATCGATCTCTCGGTGGGATCACTAATAGCCCTTTCGGGAGTTTTGCTGTCCATGTTCCTGGTGAATTGGGGCCTTCCGATTTGGCTGAGCATAATTATGGTATTGAGCTTGGGACTCTTGATTGGCGGACTCCATGGATACCTCATCGAGAGATTTGCCATACCGGCCTTTGTTGTCACTCTGGGGGGTATGATATTCTATCGGGGTCTCGCTCTCCTGATAGTTGACGGTGAACCCATTTTCAATGATAAAACGGCCTTTCTGTTCATCGGGAACGGCTATCTGCTGGGAGTCCCCTTCCCGATTTTCATCTTGCTGCTTACTTTCGTCCTGTTTCACTATATACTTCGCTATACCAGGTTCGGACGATTCATCTATGCGGTGGGCGGAAATGAAGAGGCGGCTCGGCTTTCGGGTATCAACATCTACAAGGTGAAAGTCATCATTCATGGAATGTGCAGTATGGCCGCCATGATCAGCGGGATCATCTTAGCTTCGAGGCTCGGCTCCGGCCAACCCCTGGCCGGGAACACCTGGGAACTCTATGTTATCACCTCGGTGATTATTGGAGGCACCAGCCTCTCGGGAGGTATCGGAACTATCCCCTGGACCCTGGCTGGCGCCCTCATTTTCGGGCTCATCAATAACGGAATGAATCTTCTGAACATTGTTCCATATTATCAATGGGTGATACGAGGAGTTGTAATCCTTGTAGCAGTAGCCATTAAGGAAACCTCGGTGAAGAAGAGCGCCCACGAACACGGCGCCCTCGTTGCTGCTTAATTCGCTCGATAATGGCTCGGAGGGACTCCAAACCTAATCTTGAAACGGCGTGAGAAGTATTTGGGATCCTCATAGCCGACCAAGGCGGCAATTTGGCCGATATCCATATCTTCTCGGGCCAAAAGCTTCACGGCGGACTCCAAACGAATTTCATCTAGGTAATGGATAGGCGTTGATCCTGTACGCTCCTTGAATTTTCGATCCAGATAGGATGGACTGCAGTTCGCCAGCCGGGCCAATTCCTCGATGCGGATTGCCTTCGTTAAATTTTCATGGAGAAAGTGGATAATTCGGCTGATAGGGTTCTGGATGTCCTGGATCGCTTCCATTTGCTGCTTGATGTAGTGCAGGAGGTTTTGCAGCAGGTTGTCTATAAGCCTGTACTTGTGAGCATAGTTTGAGATTGTCTGCTGATGAATTTCCACAAACAGCCACCGCAACCGACTTTTGAGGTCGCTCAAGCGTCGAATTCGATCCAGTCCCGATGGATCGAGAAATTTAACCCAAAGACAGACAATTTCCTGGTGATTGGAGAGATCGATGTTTTCCTTATGGGGAGTATTCTCGGGGTATATCACTACGTCGTATATCGAAAGGATGAGATCGTCACTATCACTGAGAATCCTCGCACCGCCTTCCAGGAAGTAAATAATTTCCACGAAGGGATGTTCATGCCGCTTGAGATTCCAGATATTGCTTTCCTCGGTAAAGCGTTCGCAGGAGAGCAACTTGGCTTTCGAAAAGGATCCTTTCTCGAAAGCGGAATCAGGAGAAAAAGTGGCCATAATTTGGAATTTAGCATAATGACCGATTTCAATGAACCGGCTAGATGCAATGTGCCACCTCCGAGAAGGGTTGTTGTATTGCTTTGTAGATTATCGCAAAAGCCAAAACGAACCTGAATCAAGGGACCGCGGCAGCATATCGATTCTGCCTGCCATCAGGCGGCTATACTTAGGAAACTTCGGAATGCGATGAGAAAGTAAACTGGCTACCCCTGTGGTTTTAGGAGATGCACGAGCTATTCATTGTCAATTAGGGCGAATTTCAACTGAAGAGCATCTTCCAAATGCATTTCGGCAAAGCTGTCTAAATGCTTTTCGCGTGGTCCCAGCTCGCAGTATGAGGGAATTGATCTCTCGCAGGCGATTAAGCTCAGCAATGTCCACAACTTGGTCAATATTCTGTGTTTTCCGGAGGAGAGGCGCCTCATACACTTAGGCATCCTCAGGAGGCGCCAAGAGTAGAAACTTGCAATTGCCGCTTTGTAGTCAGCACCTGCTTCGAAAGAAGCAGCTCGAATCGACAATTTCCTGAGACTCGTTACCCTCGGAACCCTTTCATTGTGGCCCGAAAGCTATTTCGCGAGAGCGCTTTTCGCGCGAACCTTGGGCGCTTATTCCACTGTTAACTGGAGCTAGCCATGAGCAATATTTCGGATCAGTATCTTGATGCCCTCGAAGCAAACACGAATCTTCTGACAGAAGAGCAGAAAGAGAATCTCGATAACAAAGGTTTTATAGTAATCCCCAATCTTATCGATACCCTTTGGATTAAGAAGCTGCAGATAAGATTCGACAAGGTTATGGAGGCAGAGGGAGAGAACGCCGGAGCATCATAAGGAGGCCGGCCCCCACCTTTGGCGAATTTGATGGGGACCGTTTGGGGAAAAGTTTGGAGCCACCCGCTGCTTCTCTCTGCCTGTCGATACATTTTCAATTGCGATTTCAGAGTTAGCTCTCTCAATGGCAGGGGGGCGATCAAGGGAGGTGGAGGACAGCCCCTCCATGGAAACTGGAAGAAGCCTAGACCCGATTATCCCAAGATTCATGTGCTTAACTCCTTGTGGGCTCTAGACGAAGTTTCCACGGCAGATGGCGGTCCCCGCATAATTCCCGGAACTCACAATAGACCCGAGCTTCCGGAGGATGCTTTTGATGATGTCTTGGCCCCCCATCTCAATGAAGTATCTGGGAGGCTTCTGCCGGTTCGGTTCTTATCTTCAATGCTCACACCTGGCATGGAGCACCGACAACAATACCGGAGCGCGTCGCCGGTTCCACCACGGATATTTCACTCCTCGGGACGATCCACAGCAGGATCAGCGAAAATGGATTACAGACTTCACGCGTTCCCGTCTGATTCCTGCTCAGCGATGGTTCTTGGACATCGATGGATGCTTTTCGGGATGCCCGGAAAATTTACACGCAGTGCAGTTTCTTGTACCCCGAGCTGAAAGATAATCGGGCAGGGTTGTGCGGTGCGGGACTTCGCACCGTCATGGCCGAATCCATCCACGAAGCTATCTGTTTTCAAGCTCCGGGGCACGGTGATGAACATCGCCGGATTCCATTGGGGCTTGGAGGTGGAGGCCGAAGGCCTGAATGAATCGGTCGTTTAGGCCGCCATCGACTCTCACATACCCATCGTCATTGCTGCATAGGTTTTTTTAGTAGGAAAAGGTGTAATTGATTCCGATAGAAGACACTCTCTTTTGTGGAAAAAATAGGCCGCCGAGTTTCGGATTCGAACCAAGCAATATCCTTGACATCACATTCTCATGCGACCGGAACCATTATCCCCATCTAGCAGGGCCATACCTCGCAACCAGTGAGAAGTATAGCGTAAGCAAAAAGTTTTGAAGCCAATCGCATCAATCTTTCCTCATTTTTAAGTAACCCCTACATCAGGATGGCCTTCCTCCTTCAAGTTCATACGGCGTCGGTATTCCGAAGGGCTGCAATTCATCCGGGCGGCAAAGGCCGCATTGAAGGTCCGTAAGGATTCAAACCCAACATCGAAAGCAGCATCGATGATTCGCCGCTCGGATCCAGCCAAGACTGCGCAGGCTGTTTCAATGCGCATTCTCTGAATCATATCGGATATCCTTTCGCCGGTGAGCTTCAGGAACATCCGTCCGAGATGATCGGGACTTATGCCAACAGAGTCGGCCAGATCGTTCCGGGTTAGGGTTCTGTGATAATTGGCGGAGATATAATCCTTCACCGCTTCCACCTTGGCTACAGTGGTTTCCGTGATCGTTTTCCCATTAGGACCAACCAACTTGTTTTGTACAAGACCGTCCATTTCGCTGCGTAGTTGCTGAAGATTGGCATTAAGGGTGCGAAGACGGGAGGACATGCCCATCATCATTAACAGGATGAATCCGATGCTCCTGAGCTGGATAAACTCAAGGTAGTCGTATGGCAGGATATTCGCTGTGGTCAGCCAGTATTCCAGGTAAGAGGCGATCTGGAAAATCAGGGCGACCATGAAATAGCGAGCCGCCGACATTCCAGAACGGATCCTGAGTATCACTGCCGCGATGAGGGGGATTACAGTTAGGTAGTCCAGCACCACAGTTGCACCGAAGATTGCCGGACCAGATCCCTGAAAGACAAGCTGCGCCGGGATAATCAGCAGGGACAGAACCATTATGCCGATGAGCACCTCGTTCCAAATAGAATGCCGAAGCTTCAAGAACGACCGTGCAAAGAGCAGATTTGAGGTAATGGTTAGCGGAAGGAAAAGGTAGATGACCATAACGCCGACATCGGGCCTGCCCGGCCATAGAATTGTGAATCCGATTCCGGACATTCCGAGGTGAACTGCAAGGGTTGTAACTACTACGAATGCCATATACAAGTAACCTCTTTCGGACAAAGAGAAGAACAGGTAGATTGCATAGAGAGCCAGGGTCAGGCCTACGAAGACCACGCCGCCGTGGAAGAAGAAGTTCGCAGTCCGGTGTTTCAGGTACCTTTCGGGAGTCCAGAAACGAACCGGCAAGCGGGTCTTTCCGACAGCGTCGGCCCTGAAGTAGATTCTTGTGGGTCCGGATGGCAGGTTGATCGGAATAGTGATTCTGTCAGAAGGGATTCCACGTTCGTTCAAAGAGGTTTCGAAAGAACCTGCATGCCGGACATACTGACCCTCTTCAAGAACGAAGACATCGAACCAGCTGAAGAGGGTTCTATCCAGTTCCACCAAGTACTGGCCGCCGCAAGACTCAGAAACCCGAAGATCTAGATAGTACCATATGGCATGATCGCGAAAGTCTGCTGCAGGTACTGATCTCTTTTCCCTATGGTACTCAGACATGTCGACCTGGCTGATCAAATCGCCAAGGTTCCAGGAAAAACTGTGGGCTTTGCCACTGGATCGATCTGTCAGTTCCAAAGTATACCCTGTCGCATGAGTCCGGCTGATTTGGGAGTTGTACTGCGAATTTGAGGAGAAATGTCCGGAAATCAGCTTCGCCGTCGCAGGGTCATCCGGGATTCCGTCGATTAGCTTCTCCAGCAGCACCCTCTCTGAAACAGAAAACAGGTTCGAGCCGATGTAATGACCCTCCGCTGCATTCGGAATTCCGAGGAATCCCGATTCCTCCGCGGAGGTACTTATTATGGCTGCCGCTAGGAATAGAAAAAAGAATAACCGGCGGATGTCTGTCCGAACGGCATTCTGCCAGAACGGAATTCCAGAATGCATAAGTATCGCGGCAGGAGGCAATATGAAAAATCGAACCATGTACTCGATTATATGCTTAGGGAGCGGTATCGGCTTCTACTTGCTGACCCGCATCAACACATTCGTTCCAATCGCAATGCCGGCGAGCCTTTTCCTGCTTCTGGCATTCTCAACCCGAACTCGCCCGGGGCGAGGCTTCGCACTTCTCTTTTCCGGCATACTTCTAGCGAGAATGGCCTTGCAGGGCCTTCCCGACGGCGACTTCATGTTTTTTCTGTTCGTGCTGATCCGGGAAGGATCGGCAGCGTTAGCGTTTACTCTGCCCTTTCTCGCGGACCGCCTACTGACGAAGGCGATATCCCGACGTTTCGGCAGCGAAACACTAATCCCAACCATGGTATTTCCCGTCTGCGCAACAGCAGCATCCTTCCTGATGGCCAGATTTGGGCTTTTCGATGGAGTAGGAACCCTTTTCGCTTACACCTATCACGGACACCAATCCCTGACGGTTCTGATGTCTCTGTTCGGACTGTGGGGAAATGTTTTTCTAACTACCTGGATGGTGTCCATGGCGCTCCGTCTTAGAGAAAGGAAGGGACTTGTTATCAGTGGTGGCATTCTGGCAGCACTTCTCATATATGGTGGTATATCCTTGTCGCCTCTTTTCCGCGATAACCATGCACAGACGGTCCGCACAGCCTCTGTTGTACTGAACCATAAGGGGCGCCGGGGGGCTCCCTCCATGGAGAAGATACTGGTCGAGCCGATTTTTACACCCATAAATCCGACAATTGAGAGACTTGACCAGCTTGCCTTTCGGGCAGTTGAAGGGGGAGCGGAGATTGTTGCTTCCCAGGAATTTCTCTTTATCGTGCCTGAAAACCAGGAGCAGGAACTCCGCCGGAGGATTACCGATATCGCGCTCCGATACAGGATTCACCTGGTGGTTCACTATGTATCCTTTCCACCCCTGCTTCCGAATTCGGAGCGGGAGTATTTCGGTGATATACCCGATCGAAACGACGAGGAAGAAGGCCGAAGCGTCGCTATACTTGTCAGCGACGATGGAGAGCTTCTGCTGGAGTATGAGAAGCATAATATCAGTATTGAAGAGACCCTCTGGTTCGACGCCGGACCACCCGATATTGCGGTCGCGGAAACCAGATTCGGCAGCATCGCCGTTGTTATTTGCCGTGACTTATCATTCCCATCATTCCTGCGGATTGCCAGCCAAAAGGGAGCCGGACTGGTTATCGCACCATCCTATGAGACACTGGAAGCCCCGGAAGTCAGCTATTTGCAGGCGTATAGAGGCGTGGAATCGGGTTTCTCTGTTCTCAGACCTACCGCCAACGGTCTTTCGGTCGCAATGGATAGCCGTGGCCGGATTCTCAGTGAGATGAACCAATTCACCACAGATAGGGAACTGATGTTTGCCGATCTTCCTGTTGAAAACCGCCGCACTCTTTACAGCCTGGTCGGAGATTTCCTGGGCTGGGTATCGGTATGCGCCATCTTCATCTTTGCAGTGATATCCATCATTATCCGAAGAAAGAGAACAGACACCGATATTGACACCTGATAAGAATTCGAACTCGGAAGATATACATGGAAAACACACCACACTGAAGTTTCCCGAGGTTGTACCAACAGCGGCTATTTGGACGATAAGAAACTGGCGAGCTGCTTTTGGATAGATTCCAAAGTTTATACCTGGATCGGCTGTTTAGGTGGCAGTGCTCTGGAATACCCGCGTCAGTGGTCAATCTGCAGGAACCTCTGTGTCGATTACCATATGAGCGGCATCCAGAGGGGACTGTCTCATTGAGAAGCGTGTTCTGCCAGAGGGACAGCCGGCCATCGTTATCGTGGTAGCGATTGCGGGGTCAGTTGTCACATTGTAGCCGCGTTGCCGATCCTATCTGAGAATGCGGTCCATGCTGTCTATACTTGGCTCGCATTGATACTCGTCACCTGGTCGGTACTTTCCTCATCTTTACCAGGATCGATTTCATCTCGTTCTCGTGTGCGCCCTTGATATCTGTTTCGATGTCATCTCCAACTACTCAAACGGGAGAACTCGTTTGGGACAAGAGTCTTGATGTGCCTGGTGAACACCGTGGCGTAACGATATTGCATTCGTTTGGCGTGAATTGTGGTATGCTTGACGTCATTTGATATTTCATCGGGATGCGAATCATCCCATACTTGGTAGTTAAATGATCAGTTTTGGAAGGTATCAGGATGCAAAAGAGAACTCGTTTCGTGATTGATGATAGCATGAGGTTCCTTCTGGCCTACCTCAAGGTGAATGAGGTACAGGTTCTGCAGAAGGCCAATCTCCCCGTAGACTTTTTCAACCGGAATGTTAGAAGCCTCAGCACCGAAGAATACTTCAGGCTATGGGAAGCTCTGATTGAAAGCGTAGACTCCAGGAAGCCCATCCCGCTACTCCTGGAAAACCTGCCGATCGCCGCCGTTATGTCGCCGCCTATCCTGGCTGCGCTTTGTTCGAAGAATTTCGAGACCTTCGTCCGTAGGATCAAGGAGTTCAAACCCCTGATTGGGCCACTGGTCCTGGAATTAGAGACGGATGAGGAGACCCTCTCCATACGCATCCTTAGCGTCGACGACACAAAGGCGCTTCATCCGGAAATCGTGGCCAGCGAGTTCATCTTCTTCACCAAGATTCTCCGGGAAGCCACGGGGCAGGAAATAGCCCCGGTTTCCGTCGAGGCGCTAGTGCAGCTGGATAAAGAGACCTACGGCAGATATTTCTCTGTCAAACCCGGCGTCGGTGACTCGAATTGCATCAGGTTCCGGCTCCAGGACTGCCGCATCCCCTTCCAGATGCGCAATGAGTCCGTCTGGGAATACTTCGAGCCGGAGCTGCGAAGGCGCTTGGACGAACTGGAGAAGGATTCGTCTTTTGCCGAGAAAGTGCGGGCAGTGCTCTTCGAAATCCTTCCCATGGGGAGGAGTTCCATTGGGGATGTCGCGGAGAAACTCATCATGAGCGGTCGGACCATGCAACGCCGTCTCCAGGCTGAGAAAACGAGTTTCCAGCAGCAGCTAAACCACAGTCGGAAGCTCCTGGCCCGCCACCACCTTACCTCATCCCTGATGACTGTATCCGAAATCGCCTTACTGCTCGGGTATGAGGAACCCAGCTCCTTCAGCCGCGCCTTCCATTCGTGGACCGGCAGCTCCCCTGAAGCCTTCCGGACGACCGGCAGTCCTTCCTGACGTTTTGGCGGAAACTGCTAAGAAGTTGGCGCGGTTCGATATAGTGAGTGGTGCTTTCTGCGAGTATATTTTTGACCAAGATCAAGAAATCAAGGAGAGCGGAACAATGGCAAGAGAGAAACTGCGGATTGATGAGAAGACCAAATCGAAAGTTCTCAGTGGTAAAACCTACATTGTCACCGGCGCCAATTCCGGCGTCGGCCTGGAAACCACCCGGCAGCTGATCAAACAGGGCGGTCATGTGGTGATGGCCTGCCGCAGGGTAGACGCGGCCAAAGAAGCGGCGGCCGATTTTGGCGGCCTGAGGGGCAGCTACGAGATAATGAGGCTGGACCTGGCCGATCTCCAGTCCATCCGGGGCTTCGCCAAAGAGTTCCAGGCAAAGCATAAAGAACTCCACGGCCTGGATTGTAACGCCGGCATGGTGAGCATGAATAATGACATTACCCGAACCAAGAACGGCCTGGAGTTGACGATGCAGGTGAGCTTCTTCGGGCATTTCCTGCTCACCGAGTTGCTGCTGGACGTTCTGAAGAGGAGCGCTCCTTCACGCGTTGTTATCCTCTCGTCGGTCGTTCACGCCGGCGACAAACAGGATCGCCCGGATGTTCACCTTGAGGACCTCAATTTCGACTCCCGGAAGTACAATGACTTCGCCGCTTACGGTGAGGCCAAGCTGGCCAACGTGCTCTATGCCCGTGAACTGGCCAGGCGCCTCAAAGGCACCGGAGTTACAGCGTATTCAGTGCATCCCGGCTGGGCCCGTTCCAACTTCGGCAGTGGCGCAAGCGGCTCGATGAAAGTGATGATGGCCCTCATGCGGCCCTTCACCCGGACCATGACCGACAGCAACGAAGAGTCCGCCCAGACCTCTCTGCACTGTCTGCTTTCCGATGAAGCTCTCGAACACAACGGCGCCTACTTCAGCCAGAGTAGCGTGCTCTACCGGGACCGTGAACGCAAGGCCGGCGGATGGCCTCTGGAATCTCCCAATTCGAATGCCCGGGACGACATGAAGGCGGCGAAGCTGGTGGAAGCCGGACGTAAGATCGTCGGGCTGGACGGCTGAGCGGGATTACAGCTGAGGCGTTCTGCCGATTCCCGACATACCCATCGCCATCGTGGTTCGGCACTCACCCGAGTAGGAGGATCATACACACGCCCTTGCCGAAGGATTGCGCCATGTATTCACTCACTTAGAGTTTGTACCGGATGAGGTTCATATGCTGCGAAATACCGTGAAGCAGCTGGTCGAAAATCTGAGATCTGATATCGCTGAGAATCACAAGCCGAAAGATCGCGGACCTATATGAAGTCAGTATCCAATCGGCGCAAAAGGCCATGCAGACCTGAAACAAGACAGTATCGTTGAGCTGAAGCCCCAAGCGGGAGTCCGTATTCAGAGTACTTTACCAACGAATACCGTGGAGGGAAGCGCCGTTGATGTTTTCTCCAGCCTGAACGACCTCATCTATGATCAAACCTTATCAGTGCAATTAAGGAGCGCTTAAGTGCTTTTAAGCATAAACATGGAATTTCAACACAATGTATCCGTTGACAACGATAGGTTGTTGATCTACGACTGCGCTGACAACGAGCATCACTTCAATGGATTACCAACTATTCACTCCGTGGCCCTCAATCATAAAGACAATCGGGCAGGGTTGTGCGATGTTCTCCCGAATATGCACCATCCCCAAGCAGAATGTTTATCTAGGTTTTCCTTGACAATTGATACTCCGGTATCTATTCTGAATGTTTGAAAGCGTATACATATGGCAACAATGAAAGATGTCGCCGATAAGGCAGGTGTTTCACAAGCTACAGTTTCGAGAGTGCTCAATGGGAGCCCCGGTGTCTCGCGGGAAAAACGATCTAGGGTGATGGAGAATGTGAGGAAGCTTGATTTCAAGCCCAATCTCTCGGCTCGATCCTTGGCTGCAAATCGATCCTACCTTCTTGGTGTGATCCTTCCGGATCTCATGAATCCCTACTTCGCCGAGATTCTGGCCCATATCGAGAGAATCGCTTCCCTTAACGGATATAACGTGATTCTGGCCAATACCGAGGGTGATCCTCTGCGGGAAAAGGCAGAATACGCTTCGTTGAAATCCCGGCAAGTTGATGGCCTGCTTGTCGTTCCGTCTCCTGGGACTCAAATACTTGATGAGCTTCGGGAACAGAGGGTTAAATCCGTGGTTGCGACCTTGGAATTCCCCGGGATCGACTGTGTCGGTGTATCCCACTACAAAGGTGGATACTTGGTTGCCGAGCATTTTCTAGAAATCGGAATCGAGAGATTCGCCTTTTTTGGAACCACCGATGACGACAAGTATCGAGGATATAGAGACACCCTCATCAAGGCCAATCTAGACGAGAAGTCCATCGATGTCATCATGAATGAGAACTGGTGGCTCAGTAGCATTAGCCGGGGATATGAAAGCGCCAGGAATTACCTGGCAACTCATCGTGCAAAAAGCCGATTGGGAGTATTTGCGGGTAATGATCCCTATGCTTTGGGTGTTGTTCATGCTGTCCAGGACCTGGAAATGTCGATACCTGACGAAGTTGCAATCGTCGGCTTCGATGATACGTTTATTTGCGAGAGCGTCCGGCCGACCTTGACGTCCATATATCAACCCATCGAGGAAATCGGCCGACTGGCGGTGGAACTGTTACTGGCCCGGATAGAAGGCGGACCGACTGAGAAGGAAGAACAGCACATCGTTCTGGAACCGAAACTGGTAAAAAGAGAGACTACTTAATGATCGAGAAGATTTCTATATTACTAATGAAAGCGAATGCAAATATACTGAAAAATGTGACTCATGACCGATAAAAAAATCATCCGACCGGCGCTGCATTTCACCCCGAAGAATAACTGGATGAGCGATCCCAACGGCTGTGTGTATTTCAACGGTGTATACCATCTGTTCTTTCAATATCACCCTTACAGCACTCAATGGGGGCCCATGCACTGGGGGCATGCGGTCAGCGCCGATCTGTTGAACTGGAAGGAGAAAGGCATTGCCATTTCCCCGGATGAAGAAACCGGGATGGTTTTCTCCGGTTCGGCGCTTATCGACAGGCACAATGTCACCGAATTCTTTCCGGATCAACCCGGATTGGTCGCTTTCTATACCGGTCATATTCCGGGAGATACCGAAGACGAATACCTTCAGCATCAGTGCATGGCTCATAGCCCTGATGGCGGTTCCACATGGGTTCCATATGAGCACAATCCCGTCATTCAGAATCCCGGATTGCTCGATTTTCGGGATCCGAAAGTTTTCTATCACGGACCGAGTCGGGCTTGGGTAATGGTCGTGGTTGCCGGCAGAGAGGCCATCTTCTACCGGTCCAAGAATCTGAAAGAATGGACAGAATCCGGCCGTTTCGGCGAGGGGTATGGCCTCCCGGAAGGCGTTTGGGAATGCCCCGATGTCTTTTCTCTGCCTCACCCGAGCGAGTCCGGAAAGGAGGTCTGGATTCTGGCCGTCAGTGCTCTAGGAAGAGGTAAGCCTACCCATTCTCCAGTCCAATACTTCGTTGGAGATTTTGATGGCAGCACTTTCAACTGCCAAGATTCCCCCGAAGCATTTCGGCTCGTGGACTACGGGCATGATTTTTATGCTACCCAGAGTTGGGCCGGACTCGAGGATCGGTCGATTTGGATTGCTTGGGCCAACCATTGGGCCTATGCCAACGAGGTTCCCGCTGAGAACTGGCGGGGGAAGATGAGTATTCCCAGGGAGTTGTCTCTGGTCGAAAAAGACGGCTCTCTGCAAATTCGGCAAGCGCCGGTCAGAGAGTTTGATTCCGGCGGCCAGAATGCCCCACTCCCGGATGCCGCTGCGATTGCCGGTGTGCATGACATCTGCTATCGGATTTCGAATCCTACCACGGACAAATCCATTCTGGAATTTCGGTATTCCGACGGCGGAGTTTTGACTCTTGAATGGAATCCGGGAACCGAGGAACTGGTATTGGATCGGACCGGCGTCAGTTGGGATCACTTTCATCCTGAGTTTGAGACTCGGCCATCGGTTTTTCTGCCGGTCTTTGGGTATCAGTCCCTTGATCTTCGAGTAATTCTGGACGGTTCACTCATTGAAGTCTTCGCCCTGGACGGAACTGTCACTTTCACTTCCCAGATCTTCCCCCGAGCCTCTCTTGCGGAAATTCGTTTTTCGGAAGCTATGGGAGTCATCTCTGATGCTCAACATAGGGTATTAGTCCCGAATTCAAACAGATAACTATCCCTTTGGGGATATCCCCCCAAAGGGAAAAAAGGAGTGTTTTATGAAGAATCGTATCGTATCTATTGTCGTTCTAGTCGTCATGACTGCGGCAATGGCTTTCGCCAACGGCAGATCCGACGGCTCTGCGGCTGCGAGACCTACGGAGCTCAGTCTCTGGTACCACGGCGCCGGAAATGAGGTAGAACGCAGTATCCTGATCGGCATTATCGACGACTTCAACGCCTCTCAGAGCGATTGGACTGTGGTACTGGAGGAATTCCCCCAGCAGGATTACAACGAATCGGTTACTGCTGCGGCTTTGGCCGGAAAGCTACCGGACATCATCGATGTCGACGGTCCCGTAATGCCTAACTGGGCCTGGTCCGGCTATATGGCGCCCCTCGAACTGCCTGCCGGCGCCCTGGACGGATTCCTTCCCGGCGCCATCGGCGAATGGGACGGAAAGATTTACTCGGTGGGTCTCTGGGACGCCGCCATCGCCATGTATGCCCGAAAATCCGTGCTGGACAAGTACCGCATCCGCATCCCCTCTCTGGAAAACCCCTGGACCGGCGAGGAATTCGACGCGGCCTTGGAAACCCTGCAGGCCTCCGGCGAATTTGAATATGCCCTCGATCTTGGCATGGCCTGGACCGGCGAATGGTACCCCTATGCCTTCAGTCCCCTTATGCAGAGCTTCGGCGGCGATATTGTCGATCGCTCCTCCTATCTCACCGCGGAAGGCGCTTTGAACGGCCCGGAAGCCGTGGCTTTCGGCAAGTGGTGGCAGAGCCTCTTCGAACGCGGTTTTGTTCCCGGCACCAGCCAGGACGATGGCGATCGCGAAACCGGTTTCATCGAGGGCCGCTACGCCCTGCAGTGGAACGGAAACTGGGCCGCCCTAGGCCCCCTGGATGCCTATGGCGACGACATGCTCTTCCTCCCGGCTCCGGACTTCGGCAAGGGTCCTAAGATCGGCGCCGCCTCCTGGCAGTTCGGCGTGGCCGCCAGCAGCGAGCACAAAGACGGCGCCAGCCAGTTCATCGAGTTCGCCATCCAGGACAAGTATCTGGCCGCCTTCTCCAACGGGATCGGTCTGGTGCCGGCCACCGCATCGGCGGCCAAGATGACCGAGAATTATTCCGCCGGCGGCCCCCTGGAAGTCTTCTACGGACTGAGCAGCGAGCAGGGCCTGATCCGGCCTCCGACTCCGGCTTACGTGGTGGCGGCTCTGGCCTTCGAGAAGGCCCTGGCCGACATCGCCAACGGCGCGGATGTCGTGGATGCCCTCGACGCCGCAGCTGATGAAATCACCGACGATATCAAGAAGAACGGCGGATACGGGTTCTAATTCCCGTTTGGTACATTGAATTATTCCCGCGGTGGCAAATAGCCGCCGCGGGATTGTTCTCAGGAGGTGGAAAGTGCCCGCGGCGACAGGCTCTCCTTCCAGGCAAATCAGGCAGGAAGCCCGGACCGGATGGCTCATGGCTCTGCCTGCATCCATACTCATTCTGATGTTCCTCATTATTCCCTTCGTTATGGGAGTGGGAATGTCATTCACCAACCAGCGGCTGGTCTCACCGAACCCCGCCGAATGGGTGGGCTTTCAGAACTTCAAAGACCTGCTCACCATCAGGACTCTGACTCTGGATCCCCTGATGGACGAGGCCACCGGCGAACCCTTGCTGGATGAAGACGGTGAGCTGGTGTATCCCAGGCTCCGGGAATTCACGAGAAAGAATCCCGATTTTCCGCGGCTCGATGGACTTCGAGAGTTCAGCTCCCGGAAAAAGGGCTTGCAGCGCAAGTACGTTTTGGCCAGTGATGTGGTCTTTCTAAAGGCCCTGCGCAACACTTTCCTCTTTGTCATCGTTATCGCGCCGGTCCAGGGGGGGCTGGCCTTGCTCCTGGCCTTGCTGCTGAACAAGCGTATCGCCGGCATAAACTTTTATCGGACGATTTATTTCATGCCCGTCGTCGTATCCATGGTGGTTGTGGCCTTGCTCTGGCGATTTATCTACGATGGACAGAACGGTCTGCTCAACACACTTCTTGGCTACCTGACTTTCGGCCGATTTCAGCCGGTAGACTGGATTGGAAATCCCGATACGGCCATGGGCTCGGTAATGGCCATGTCGATCTGGCAGGCTGTGGGTTTCCACATGGTCATCTGGCTGGCCGGTCTGCAGAGCATTCCATCCATCCTATATGAGGCGGCGTCCATCGATGGCGCCGGCCCCTGGCAGAAATTCCGTTACGTCACCTGGCCGGGACTCAGGAATACCGCCGTCTTCATCCTCCTGGTTATCACCATGCAGGCCTTCGGACTTTTTATCCAGGTCGATGTCTTGACCCAGGGCGGTCCCCTAGATAGTACCCAGTCGGTTGTCTTTCAACTGGTGGTTCGGGGATCCTTCAAGCAGGACATTTCCGGCGGATCGGCAATTTCAGTTGTATTCTTCCTGGTCGTCCTGTCTATTTCCCTGATTCAGCGATACCTCACCCGGGAGAAGGACTGATGAAAAACTCCACCAACAAAATGCTAAACTACGGACTGCGCTATCCCCTACTGACCCTCGTCGCCCTCGTATTCCTCTTCCCTCTTATCTTCATGGTCGTGTCCTCCTTCAAACCCAGTTTCCAGCTTCTGCAGGACACTTCATCGCTGAAAGCCTTCGTTCCATACGGCGACCTATCATTTCGGAATTACATAAACGCCTACAATCGCGTGCCAATCGGGCGATTCCTATTCAATTCCATTTTAATCACTACAGTGACCGTCTCGCTCGGTCTCTTGGTGAATTCCATGGCTGCCTTTTCATTTGCATTTCTGAGATGGAAGGGGCGGACTATCGTGCTCAGCGTCATAATCGCCACATTCATCATTCCCTTCGAAGCTATTGCCATTCCTCTGCTGCTGTGGGTGAATAAGCTCCCCTGGCTGGGATTAGATGGTTTCACCATCGGATGGCTCAACAGCTATCACGTGCAGATTATCCCCTGGATGGCCCATGGATTCCAGATTTTCTTGTTCTATCAGTTTTTCAAGGAGATTCCCCGGGACCTGGTGGAAGCCGCACGGGTTGATGGAGCAGGATGGTTTAAGGTGTATTCCAGGATCATCATCCCGCTTTCCGGACCTGTTATTGCTACAGCGTCCATCCTGCGGGCGCTGGACATGTGGAACCAGTACCTCTGGCCCAAGATAGTTGTGCAGTCCGAAGCCTTCCGTCCGGTAATGGTGGGTTTGCAGTATTTCTTCCAGTTGAACACAGCCTGGGGCGAAGTCATGGCCTATCTGACCACCATCACCGTACCGATCATCATTTTTTATTTGTTGTTGCAGCGAGTGTTCATTGAAAGCATCGCATCAACCGGCATCAAGGGTTAGTTCCGTGGATGCCTTAAAAAAACGCCTCAAGCGACCTCGAGCTTATTGCCCCGAGAGAGTTCCTGATGAATATGACGCCGATGAGGGGGGGAGAATGGAGAATCCTGCTTCCATCCTTATCCCGGGGGAGTTCCATATGGACATGCCTGGTACGTGAGATTCGTTATCACGAATGCGGAACGGTGGTCACCTAAGACGCTAATGAGACATCGAGACTAGGATCTGTTTAAGGAACCACTATTCTGAACAATAGGATGATTGAGCTGAGCAGGATTTCAGAGAATCTTACATTTTCAGTTTTCAAGCGCGACTCTATGAATCTCTGCGCCGAAAGTCATTTGAATTGGCTAAAAACCATGGTTAAAGAGAACCGGCGGCTGGTTTAACTCACTGCCAATCCATTTAGCGATTCCTAACACCTGTTTATTCTCAAGTGAATCATCAGATGTCTCGCAGGCTTGCCGGCATTCATTCAATAAATCATTACAGATCTCCTGGGTCACGATTCTCCCAGAATCCTGATAGACGATGAATGTCTCAATGCTACTAATGAGAGGCTTTGATACAGATCTTGATATCCCCCCAAGACCTCCTTTGTGCCGCTTGATGGACTCATCGATATATTCGCTGATGGGTTTAGCTAGGCTTGCATGATTCTTAATGCACCAACTCAAGCAGATAGTAATATCATCGGCTATCCTTTGAAAGAAGCCATTCCGGTCTTTCAGTGCAGTAGAGAAAATTCCTGCAAGACAGAGACGATAGAGAGCGAGATAGAGCATAGCTCGATCCTCAAGAACTTGCCCAATGCCAAAATCCCGAACAAGCGAGGAGCTAATATCAACACTATGATGCCGTGCTACACCCCTAAGTTTCTCATCCGAAGAGCGAGAGAGGCTTTCTATTCGATACTTCAGGTAGACGAAAGTTTCGTGGCTTCCCCCCTCGATATCGGGATGCGCCCCTTTTGCCATTTCATGATAGAGGCTGTTCAAGTCGCGATTCGTCGAACCATGTGTCATCAACCAGCTATCAATAGACCGGTCGATTTCTTCTATCGTCATGGTAACAGCATAACAGATTATGCAAGAGCAACACGATTGCTAATCAGAGAAAACAACCCTTCCACCAAACGACTGTCTAGGTAGTAATGAAGGCCGGTTAGGAGAAATCAAAAAAAGGCACGTTGTATTCAATCGCGCTTGAGAATTGAAACGAAATATTGTTCATTAATGAACTAGTGCGAACATAAAAGGACGCCATAAAACTAATGAGAGCCTGCAAGACACATACAAACAGGGCGAAAGACCGATTATTTAACATGTGTTGACTATAAACCTTATGATGCTATGATATTATAAATATATATTGTTTACTTTATAAAGTTATCATGGGGTGTTCGCGCTACACGGACGAGTTCAAGGCCGAAGCCGTCGGCCAGGTCATCGACCGGGGTTACTCGGTCAAAGAAGTTTCCGAGAGAATCGGGGTCTCAACCCACAGTCTCTACAAGTGGCTGAAGGCTGATCCAAGGAACCCAAAATCATCATCTTCTGGGAGGAAGAATCAGGAACTGGAAACCGAAGTAGCCCGACTGAAATCGGAGCTGCGCAGGGTCCAGGAAGAAAGAGACATCCTCCGAAAAGCCGCGGCGTATTTCGCAAGCCAGCCCGAGTGAAATACGCCTTTGTCCGGTACCATCGGGCTGAGTTTCGAATCTCATCAATGTGTCGTGTTCTCCGAATCCATCGGAGTGGGTACTACGCATGGCTCAGGAATCCCAAATCTGCTCGTTCTCAAGAGGATGAGCGTCTGTTGAAGAAGATTCACCATTTCTATGAAGAGAGCGACAGGACCTATGGCAGCCCGAGAATCCATGGTGACCTTCTCGAGGATGGTGAAACATGCGGTGTGAATCGGGTGGCTAGAATCATGCGCCAGAACGGTATGAGGGCGATGGTAGGCCTCAAGATGCGACGGTATCGCTATGGTCGTCCTGCAGTAGGAGCGGACAATCATCTAGTTCAGAACTTCATTGCTAGCCGACCGGATGAAGCGTGGACGACTGACATCTCCTATATTCGCACGATGGAAGGCTGGCTGTATCTGGCCGTCGTGATGGGCCTGTACTCCAGGAGGATTATCGGTTGGTCGATGCAGAATTCGTTGCACCGGGATCTGGTGGTACAGGCTCTCCTGATGGCTGTCTGGAAACGACGCCCGAGGAGCGAAGTCATCATTCACTCGGACCAAGGTGCCCAATATGGGAGCGATGATTGGATTCGGTTCTGCAAAATCCACGGCTTGAGGCGGAGCATGAGCCGGCGAGGGAACTGTTACGACAATGATGCTATGGAATCCTTCTTTGGAAGTCTGAAGAAGGAACGAATTCGGAGAAGGACGTATCGTACCAGGGCCGATGCCCGGTCTGATGTGTTCGAATATATCGAGGTTTTCTACAACCGAAGACGCCGTCACGAGTATCTCGGGTGGAAGTCTCCGGTTGAATTTGAAAAGGGAGCTATTGCAAGCTAGAGGTGTCTACAGAAGTCTGGGAATTCCATTGTTGTCTTTCTGTACATGGAATACGTTTCCTTGGGAATCGGACTCGCTGCTGACAGGAACTATGGTATACTCGAGCCAGTTTTTCTTAGTCCCGTTCGCCGCCACCTGTGGCTCTTCGGTACTGCACTGTCAGCACTTCCTACTGGATTACTAGCTGCCGGTAGCTTCGTTCTTTCATCTGTTTTGATCTTCGGTATACATGTTCCTCATCCAGGATTCTTGGCACTTCTCATAATGTTTGTAATTCTTACAAGTCTTCCATGGGGTATGTTCGTCTGCTCAGTATTCCTTTGTGGCCGGAATATGAGACTTCTCTATGCATTGTTTGAAACACCGGGTGAGTTCCTTTCAGGAGCGCGTTTCCCAATTACATCTCTGCCCCTAGTTCTCTCGACAATTGCTATAGCTTATCCCCTCTCGCACGCAGTAAGGCTTCTAAGGATTGCTTGGATGGCTAATATTTCGTGGGTAAGTGTATTTATTGAGATAACTTGGCTAGTGAGTCTCGATATTTTCTTGTTCATTTCAGCCACTCTTCTCTTCCGATGGGCTGAGGAAAGGGGAAAGCAAAATGGTACACTTACCTTTGCTTAATGAAATCGAAAATTAACGCATTCAAGTGTTGTGATTTGAATAGCTCGAAACTAGGTGAGTTGTTTGAATACACAGCGTCTCTGGAGTTGTCCTATCTAATACGACTCCTTCGTGTGATATATACTGTGCGCGTTTGAATCCTAGCTCTGTAATGATATGAATATAAATGAGAGTATGTATAAAGCAGAGTATCATCGATCAGGAGTCTGTCTGTATGAACACTTTGTCGGGCATTGTTGCAGTTATCGATAAGTATTTTAATACCGATAGATTCGATGTAGATCCTACATTCGGAAAATACCTTCCAATTGTTTATGATTCAATAGGTTTTGATTGGCAACATTTTTTTGAGAAGAAATTTACTAAGCGATGTGATGGCTTAATGATTAGAGGATGTAATGATGTCAGTGATATCTATTGTGCAACGTTTCTATCAGACTTCGTATTGGAAACATTTCTCAGATTAGCAAAACGAGGTAGTTTGCTTTTTACCCATCATCCGATTGATATGGAATGTGGTAATCCAATGGGGGCGTGGGGTAAAGGCTTTATCGCGCCAGATCCAAAACTACTATTAGAAGCAAGAATGATGAATCACTCAATCTATTCTTGTCATACGCCTCTTGATATTCACGAGACCATAAGTACTAATCAAGCCATATGTCAAGCACTTGGTGGAGAGATAGTGGACCATATTATGGAAGCAAAATACGGATATGGAGGAATGATTAGTATGATCAGCGAAACAAATACATACGGCTTAATTGGCAAGTTAGTTGAGATATTCGGTATCCCTTATGTAGACTTCGAAGGAAGAAGAAATTGTAGTATCACAAAAGTTGCAATAGTCGCTGGTGGCGGTGATCGTGTAAAATATATGGAGGAAGCAGAACAGAAAGGCGCGGAAGCATATATCACTGGTGAAGTTCATCATCATATAGATACTGATTATGGTAGAATGAGGTATACCGAAATGCTGAATTATGCCGAAGAAACGAAAATGTCACTAGTAGGAGTTTCTCATGCCGCATCTGAGTTCCTGGTGCTTAGGACTCAGCTCTCTACCTGGCTTCGGAATACATTTCATTTGGACGTATATCCAATTGATGAGAGTGTCTGGTGGTCTTAGAAGTCAATACTATACAAGTAAGCTTGAGAATGGGATACAGAAAGTGTTAATAGGCGTTATTGCGTGAAGACGCCTGCCGATGATTTACTTGAAAAGTATTCTGATATTACACCGGACAATGGCTTATGTATCGATTTTTTGTCCTTAGCAGGGCCTACAGAAATCAGAAATCTTGATTATCTTGGCCTTATTCTAATCACACCGGAGACATTCATATTGGGCCGGGTAGATCAATTGCTTCGACGGTTTGATCTCGATGGCCTAATCCCTATAGATTATGCTGTTATAGATCCTCTTAGCGAAGATCAGATATCATATATGTTTATTCCAAACTGGATACAGAACGGTTTCGATGGTGGTTGTTTTCGAACAGGTTCAAGTTAGGCCCAACTGCAGCTATACTAGTAACTCACTTGGGAGATATGAACATACACACAAAACTCGCAAAAACAAAAGGATTTCGGATTCCTATGAAAGCCTCTGAAGGAACATGGAGAAGAGATTTTGGTGCTATAAATGGGGTTTTAAATCTGGTTCATACAGCAGACAATCCTGCATATGTACTACGAAATGGAGGACCCTTCTTTTCTACAGAGAGATTTGTCAATGCATCATCTCGTGCAGGAAAGATCCGCAGTGGTGATTCCTCAGATTTAGATTGGAACGATACCTGAGTGTATGGTTTAGCAGGATTCAATAACCGTAACTCATTGAACTTGTCTTTTCTCGGGACATATCTGAATGTATTACAAAGAATATTACATATCCAATGGCAAGACACAAAAAAAAGCAGTATTGGAGATGCTCTTTTGTCAGTGGAAATAGCTATGAGAGATTTCCAGATCTCCGAATCAGAAGTAAATTATGTTGATATTATACAGTGGGTTTACAATTGCATGGAAGATTGTAGTCCGGTAGCTGAAGAAATCATTAGTAGCTTGATAGACTTAAAAAATGCTGCTAAATACGAGTGGGACAAAATAATAGGGAGTATTGGTAATTATGGTATTCTATTAAATGACTTAGAAAAACTCATCCTGATTTCTACGTTATATTGTACGGATCAAGAACTATCAGCGAAATATCTTCTATAACTATTGAGGTAATACTACACCGTGGAAAAAAAATTATTGGTTTTTTGGGCCCGAGCTATGTTGGCAAATCTACACTTATTCAGTATTTCACCTCGAATGGTCCTTTTACTTGTATGACGATTCACACCAATAGACCACGACGTCATAATGAGGTCGACCCTAATATACTATTCGAGTCAACAAATTCAATGTGTCGGTTTCTAGAGAGTCCAGAATATATCTGCCATAGAATTGCCCGGTATTACTATTCTATTGAAGTTGCTGAAGTCGAAAAATACCTTAAGAAGTACCATGTAATCATTGGATTTACCCCCGCGACAATCGTTGATTACCAGAAGGTCTTTAATGACATGTTCACTGTTTTGGTTTGGCCCGACGATTTTCGTGTATTGCAAATCGAATTATTGGCATCAAAAGAAAGACCTATGGCTGAGAAGATGGAACGAATTAACATGAATGAGGACTTAAAGAAGAATATGCCATCCGTGGATTATACAATTATTAATCGTTTTATAAATGATGAAATTGCGAGAACAGAAAGATTTGGAGAAATAATGCACGATTTGATTGACGCACTCGATAAGACAATACACCTTTCCGAATAGTTCTTATTCCCAAACTTGATTTTGTAATCTAGTCTCCTCAAAAAGATTGCTATCACAAGTAGAGACTGTGATTATCAGAGCCTGTAAACTTTTCTGTGTAAAGCTCATTTTCACAGGTTATATCGCCCATCATATTCGAGGGCGAACCGATTCATTGCTGGCTTCCAATTCCGAATAGGCATAGACCATTTCCTGGATGCCTGCTCAATTGCCAGATAGATAGTCTTATACACAGAATTGTCATTCGGAAAAAATTTCGATTCTTGATCGACTTTCGGATCACGCTGTTTAGAGATTCGATGGCATTTGTTGTATAGATAATCCTTCGAATCTCATCGGGGTAATCGAACAGCGCAATCAGGTTTTCCCAGTTGGTCCGCCAACTTTTGGTGATTGATGAATACTGGGAATCCCATTTATCAGCGAAGCGATCGAGCTCCATTCGGGCTTCTTCCTCGGTCACCGACCGATAGTTATTCTTCAGGTCCTTGGCGACAGTTTTCCGATCCTTGTAAGAAACGTACTTCAGAGAGTTCCGAATCTGGTGAACGACACAGAGCTGGATTTTGGTTTCCGGGAAGACCGTTTTGATGGCGTCAGGGAAACCACTCAGGCCATCAACGCTGACTATAAACACATCCGTAATGCCCCGATTCTGAAGTTCTGTCAAAACACTCACCCAGAACCTCAATCCCTCGTTCTGAGCGATCCAGAGGCCCAACAGCTCCTTCTTTCCCTCGGTATTGATGGGCCAGAGCCAGAATCACACTTTTGTTGATAACACGTTTGTCTTCCCTAACTTTGACGACGATGCAGTCGAGAAATAAAACTGGATAGATGGAATCCAGTGGCCGGTTCTGCCAGGCAACGACTTCTTCCATTACACCGTCGGTGACTTTGGAGATCAGGGTTGGTGAAACCTCTACGTCATACATTTCCTTGAAGGTGTCCGAGATGTCCCTGGTGGTCATGCCCTTGGCGTAAAGGGATAGGATCTTACTATCCAGATCCCCGCTGCGATGCCGATTCTTCTTCACCAGCTGGGGCTCAAAAACTGCTTTCCGATCTCTAAGAATTTCAAGAGGTATTTCTGCGGTATCGGTTTTCAGTGTCTTGGGGGTATAGCCGTTTCGGGAGTTCGCTGTCTTGCACGGCCCTTTGACTTTTCACCCAGATGCTCTTCCATTTCTATTTCCAAAGCACGTTCAATCGCTACCTTGGTCAGCATTCGGGCCATCTCCGAGACATCTTCTTCGCTCTTGAGATTCATGGCCAGCTTGTCGGCCAACTCATTGAAGGTCTCTTTGTCCAATCTGAAGCTCCTTTCTTCATTATCGAAGATTTGGAGCTTTGCACAGATTTATTTACAGTCTCGATTATCACGGAGGAGAAGAACTATACCAATAAAGTAGTGTCAAATTTCTTTCGCAAAATCATTTTGTCTCATCTGACGATATCCGAATTTACGAAGCTCTCTCCTCCTTTGAGCAATCAATAAGCAGATCCATATTCAGATACTTTCGTTCACTCCAGGTTGAACCAGCAATATGACGTAGCCTGGCAGCCACCAACATCAAAGCCGATATAGTGGTATTAGCTGTCTCCACAATCAACCGGATAAGCAATCAAGGATTTCTATGATTTTACTTGTTGTCTCATTATGTAAGAGTATATCCCCTATCAATAATGACAAGATATGGAGACTTTTCTAAGATCTTCTGACTATGACAGAATCGCTCTAATTCTTCTTACACCTGCTGATGAGCTTTGTTCTTTTTTTATGGCGAAATGACCGAGTTCCTTGGTATTTGAGACATGTGGACCTCCACATATCTCGACAGAATAATTCCCAATGAAGTACACACTGACTGTCTCTTTGTACTTTGATTCGAATAAGCCTGTAGCGCCAATTTCTTTGGCTCCGATATATGACATCTCTTTATGATAAACTTCAACGCTAGAGCCGATTATCTCGTTAACACGATTTTCGATATCTTGCGTTTCAGCACTTGTCAGCTTTCTATTAAATGAGAAATCAAACCGTAGCCTTTCTGAGTTGATATTGCTACCCTTTTGATTTACTTCCTCTCCTAGTATTTCCTTTAGTGCCGAGTGTAAAATATGTGTTGCTGTGTGTAATCGCGTAGTCAGTACCGAATTGTCGGCAAGTCCGCCCTTGAAATTATGTGCCGATGTTTTCCGTGACAACTCTTTATGTTGATCAAAACATTCCTTAAAGCCAGATTGATCAACTAAGAGGCCTTTTTCAGCAGCCAATTCTGTTGTTAATTCGACTGGAAAACCAAATGTATCGAACAATCTAAAAGCAAGTTTTCCTGGAATTTGTCTTTTATTGTCTACTTGCTGTGCAATTTTTTCGAATTCCTTCATACCAGTTTGCAAAGTCTTGTTAAACCTTTGTAGTTCAGTCGAAAAAGAATTTACAATTCTATCATGATTGATACCGAGCTCTGGGTAGTCGTTTTTATAAAAATCGACTATACATCCTATCACCTCCTCATAGACTGTCGTATCTAGATCGAGGGACATACCGTATCGAATTGCTCGTCGAATTAATCTCCTAAGAACATATCCTCGGCCAATATTGGACGGGGATACTGTACTTCTATCCCCAAGTATGAAGACTGTACTCCTTAAATGATCTGCAACTATTCTGCATGCACGTATTTCGGTGTCATCTAACACATCGAAAGATTCAGTGTCCCTTATGATTCGGAATACTCTTTCAAATATTTCAATGTCATAGACACTTCCTCCGTTCAGGGCAATAAGTGTTCGTTCCACCCCCATGCCTGTATCTACTATTTTCGTTTCTAAAGGCCTAAAATCTCCGTTTTTATCTTTGTAGTACTGCATAAAGACATTGTTCCAAAACTCTATATATTTACCGCAATTACATGATGGATCACAAGATTTGCTACATTTTTCCTTTCCAGTATCAATAAATATCTCGGTATCAGGTCCGCAAGGACCTGTTTCACCAGCTGGTCCCCACCAATTATATTCCTGCGATAAGAAGAATATCCGATGATCATCAAGCCCTAAACCTTTCCATATGTTGAATGATTCCATATCACGAGGTACAGTATCGTTTCCATCAAAGACTGCTACGACTATTTTCTCCTGTGGAATGTTCAGCCATTCTTTCGAAGTTAGGAACTCCCAACTCCAACTAATTGATTCCTTCTTGAAATAGCTTCCTATTGACCAATTGCCCATCATTTCAAAGAAAGTACAATGGGTTGAATCTCCTACTTCATCAATATCTTTAGTACGCATACACTTTTGGATATTGACTAGTCGAGATCCCTTGGGGTGAGAACCTTTTAATAGATATGGCACAAGTGGTTGCACACCTGCAGTAGTGAATAACACTGAAGTGTCATTTTCAGGGACTATTGAAGAACTGGACAGTGTTACATGTTCTTTATCATTAAAGAATCGTATGTACATCTCTTTCAGATTTCTTGCGTTCATTGAAAATACTCCAAGGTTAAAATGTTATGCTAGCTCTTTTTACTACTACGGCTAGTAAAACCACTACTAATTTCTTTTTGTCCATATCAGACTATGTCCAGTTTAATTCTACCATCGTTATTGGCAGCATTCAGGGTCAAAGCAACAGACTTTCAGCATACAGGAGTAGTCCTGTTTTGACCTTTCCCCAGGAATCATCCACTGGCTCTTAGAAATTCTGCCTTTTCTTCACCCTCGTCATATTGCTGGAAAAACTCAATAGGAGTCATGTCATCCAATGCGCTGTGAGGCCTGATTTCGTTGTATTCCAGCCTCCACCGTTCAACCATTTCTCTGGCATCTCGAAGTGACCGGAACCAATTCAGGTTCAAACACTCGTCCCGGAAGCGACCATTGAAGCTTTCAATGAAGCAGTTTTCAATGGGCTTTCCTGGTGTGATGAAACAGAGTGTGATTTCATTCAGATAGCACCATTGGTCCAGTGCTTTGCTAGTGAATTCTGGACCGTTGTCACAGAGAATCCGTTCAGGCTTCCCTCGGCGATTTATCAAACGCTCGAGAGTTCTGGCTACTACCGAACCTCCGATGTTCAAATCGACTTCTATAGCCAAGCATTCGTGGGTGTACTCGTCGATGATGTTCAGTGTTCGAAAGCGCCGGCCACCGGGGATACTATCGGACATGAAGTCCATGGACCATTGCTCATTGGGACGGGTTGGGTTCTCTGGTTTTTCCCGTCCTTCACTTCGAATCCTCTTCTTGCGCTTCCTGCGTAGCGAGAGTTCCTCTTCCCGGTAGATTCGCTCCACTCTCTTGTGGTTGATCTGGAGCCCTTCTCGGTGTAGCAGAACACAGATTCGAGGACTTCCATATCTGGGATACCGGCTTGCCAGGAACTTGATGCGGTCTCTTAGGTCTGAATCATCCGAGCGGCTTTTTTCATAGCGATAAACGTTCCGGCTGAGGTGAGCGAACTTGCATGCTTTTCTTTCGGATAGCCCGAACTGAGTTACAAGATGCACAACGGCATCTTTCTTCACTTCGGGCGGCAGAAGTTTTTTACCAGGTCATTGAGAGCCAGAACCTCCAGTGCCTGGTCAGCGACCAGACGTTTGAGCTTCTGGTTCTCGGCTTCCAGCTCTTTCAGCCTTTTGACGTCACTGACACTCATGCCACCATACTTGGAGCGCCAGTTGTAGTACGTTGCATCGCTGATACCGTATTTCCGGCAGGTATCCATCACCTTTGCACCAGCGACGACCTCGTTCAGAATTTGTACGATTTTCTCTTCGGAGTACTTCGTCTTCATTCCGACCTCACTTGTATTTCAGGTCAGAATTCTAAGTTCGTGTTGGTCACATTTATTGGGGAAAGGTCAGTCTGATGCGACTTTCTCTGCCTGGTATTTACGGGTCTTGCCGGCTGTCTTTGCCTTACGGCGGTTCTTGTCATAATAATAGAAGTATCAGACTTCTGCCCTTCACGGCGAAATAGGGTGTAATCATGCCTCATGCAAAAGCAGTTCGGTAGAATAGTTGTAAAACCCATCGACGGTTCTGGCTCAGTCGAAACCTATATAATTGATGAGATGCGACAGGTTACTGATGTGGACTACAAAGTTAAACAGTCAAGGCGAAAATTCGAGGTTGAGGAATTTGTAGATGGTGTCATGTACCATTGCGACATAATATTACAGAATGACAAGATGAGGCTTTTTAGCCCTTCTCGATATTTGATTCCCACTACAGATTATTCAACCAGCTTTTATAGCTCCAGTGTAATTGAGTCAGATAAAAAAAGGATAACGTTGCTTAAACGCTTTTGCTCTCAGGTCTTAAAAGCGCTCAGTGCTATAGATGGGGTTTATCACTTAGAGTGTTTTTATACAGATACTGAGGAAGTGATCTTTTGCGAAATAGCCTCTAGGATACCTGGTGCAGGTGTTCGACCGGCGATCGAAGTTGCATTTGGGGTATATCTTACGCATGCGCTTCTGTCAATCAGTAATGGTGATGCAATAAACCAGATTATTCCGAGAAAAAAGAACATCGGGCAAATAATTCTATTTAATTTCAGTGACTGGAACTTGCTCCGATCTAGGTTCACTGATTGTACGGATGAATTCATAGAGTATAAACAGCTATTAGCCGATAGCACTACTCTTACAAGGCCAGCTAGATCAAGTTCTGACTCTGCTGCAAAGTTTGTAGTATCTGGTAATAGTGAGATGGAATTGATGAGGAATATCAGGTTTATTTTGAATCGATTTGGTATTGATACAGAGGATATTTACAGGAGGACATGACTATGTTGGGTGACTTAGACATACGTAGTATTCGCACAGTAGAGATTGATGATTCGTTTCGAATAATGAAGCAACTGAGACCAGCTTATAGCAATACTTCGTTTCGAGAGCATCTAACTTCCATGTATAGGTCTGGGTATCAGTTGGTTGGAGCATTTGTCGACAACAAGTTGTACGGTTTGGTTGGTTTTCGTCCTGTAAAGACGTTCGCAAGAGGGGATTATATCCACATAGATGATTTGGTTGTGGATGAGTCTTGCCGTAGAAACGGAGTTGGGAAAGCACTAATCGATTTCGTTTACTCTTATTCAAGGCAAAGTGGATACTCGAAAATCTTCTTGGATGCACGACCTGAATCTATAGATTTTTATGAGAGGAACAACTATGTATACCATACTTCTCCTTCAATGAAGATTCATGTTGAGTGATTCTTATTCTCTTTCTGAACTTACATATGGTGCTATGCCAACGGAATCCAACTGAGCTTCCTTACGAAAGGGATACCAACAAGAACTGTATGTCCTTTTCCTGCCTGGATTCTTCCCGAAGCATTATTTTCTTGATGTTCATCGTTACATTAATTCAGACAGAACAGATTGCTCGGTGATTTTCCTTCGCAAACTGCGATTTCTACTGCATTTTCGGTCTGAAGCCGCACTAATCCTGAGCACGGAGATAGATTTTCCTACTAATAATTGACATCAGCAGTGTGGCTAGAAGCATTAGGCCGCCGATAATGCCGAAACAGGCACTAATGCTATATCTCGTTGTGATCACTTGCGAAAAAGGTGCCGAGAGAGATTGACCTAGCAGAAAGCAAATGGTTAGGTTGGCAGAATATTTTCCCTTCTTATCCTGTGGCACGATTGCTAAAAGCCAAGAGTGAGCATTTGGCAATAAAAGACCGTACCCCAGCCCATGGACGGCCATCACCATGAGGATGTGCATGAAATTGGTCGACAAGGCTAATCCTAGAAAGCTGCTGGCAACAACAAAAAGAAACCCCAAAAAAATGGCTTTGTTCGTAAATTTCTTTCTTATGTGACCAAAAAGAAGTGCCGAAGCCACAGAAACCCCAACCATAGCAGAATTAGTTATGCCTACTTGTGCCATGCTCATCCCTAGTCTGTTCATATGAAAGGGCAACTGAACAGGGATAACAAAACAACACAACATTCCAAAGAAAGAGCAAGCATACAGTAAGTGAATTTCGGAACGAACCCCGAGTGCCGGTACTGCCGAACCACGGTCCTCTTGTTTGGGTGTGTGCTCGGCTTGGCGAATATGTATGAAAATTGCGGGCACAAGGGCCAATGCTACAGCATACACAATAAACGAGTAACGCCAGCTTATGTCGGCAAGCGTTCCTCCAAGCGTATAGAAAACCGTTGCACCTACTCCGATCGCAGCAGACTGAAGGCCGGCAAAGCGGTCTAGTCGAGATCCTTCAAAGTATTCACCCATTAGGGTTAGGATTCCAACTCTGATTCCTGCGACCCCAACACCAACAAGTACTCGACTTGCCAATAAAAGAGACAGAGAGGATAAAACTGCGGCACTGGCACCAGATACACCGAAAATAATCACAGAGATGGCAAGTAGGGCCATTTTGTTGTACCTGTCGAAGAGTCTGCCGAATATTGGAGAAAATAGTACGATGGACAAGGTGTGAACACCAAGGAGGTTCTTTATTAGCGGCTCCGCAGCAGGAAGAGACTCAAACGTTTTGGCAATTTCCGGAAGCGTTGCTACAATGCTGGCACTTGCCATTGCCGTCAGTGTTCCTGTGGCCAGAAGGGTGGTGTTTCTCTTTTTTATGCTGACCATCTTTTGCATTTAGGCAAGCAACTTGTGTCTCTTCAGGAACTGGTCTACGGGCCAATTGTCGTGCACTCTATAGCAATCACGACACATTTGGTGTAGCGACTTTGAGCAAAGATAATATTCATATCTATCATAAATCAATTTGAGAGGATCAGAATCCGCGTGACCAAGGATCACCTTGGAATTCTCAAAAAAGTAGGCACTGCACGGGAGGTAGTTTCCCTCAGAATCAATAAAGTCAAAATAATTAGGATAGTAACACCAGATACGCTGACTAAAATCTACGGTTGTTGCCATTGGTAGTACTCCTTGAGTGTCATCAACAATGTGCTGAAAGTTCTTTAATATTCCTCCTCTGTTTATCACCGGAAGTGGCCCTAAGAAGTCTATGTCGAGAGACGCCCAAAATTGTTCAATTTCGTTGTCGGGGCTCTTGATAGTCTTAAGGGAGTACGAAACAACATGGAAATCAATATGGTTGTTGGTCCGCCTTAGTGCTCTGCTGAGATTCTGTATATTATCGAGAACCGAAGAAAAGCCCCCTATCCCTGTGGATTCTATATATTCTGTTTCATTAATACCTAGACAAGAGACCTCCAGCTTATTGAGACGGGAATTGACCAAGCGATCGATCTTGATGTCGTCCAAGAGGCGTCCGTTGGTTGTTACCCAAGAAGAGAACCCGCAATCACCAATGGCGTCAATATAATCAAAGAGATTGTTGTTCAGTAACGGCTCCCCACCACCAGCGAATATAAACATCGGGAACCCCGAGTTTTTTAGAACGTGGTCGTCATCCAAGCCCTATGGAATTCAACGTATCGACTCAATGTTGCGAAAAAGGTCTCAGGTCTTAAGAAACCGGATGGGTTCTTCTGCTTCAGTTCCGGGGACAGAAAATGCATGAAGCATTGCATTGGCTACTGATTTCGAATTCAACATATAAGGGTGTGTGCCTTGTACAACCGACAATTGAATTGAGATTTTCTGTGGTCACAAACAATCTTCTTTGTCTTCGAGGTGAAGGCTATTTTGTAAGGATTATAGTAAAGAGCTGCAAACATAGCAAGGGTTTATTATTACATGCAAGTGAAATGTCCGGCCGACATGGCAAAGGTCTGGATCAGGGGTTCCTGGCGAGTTTTTAGCATCGGTGAACGCCCAGGCAACGCCGTGGCAACAGCGATTGTTGCTTTATGGACGTCCATACCGATGTAAAAGTCGTATTCCTCACTTTGATGATCAATCAACTGATCGCCGAGATCCTTTACGTTCCTGTACTCATTTGTGATAGTCTTTTCCATACCTGCATCCTCAATGTGGCTCTGCCACTGGGTTCTTCGTGATCACTCATGGAAATTCACGAAATATTGAGATTGGCAGGTTTAGACACCATATCTAAGAGTCTGTCGGACGTTCTGACGGAAATTCGAAGACGAGGAAAATTGAGCAGCCTACCGCCTTCGGAAGCAAACGGTTGAACCGGTCTTCGGTGTCATCAAACACGTTATGGGATTTCGGCAATTTCTATCTCGCGGTCTACGAAATGTTGAAAATGAGTGGAACCTTGTTGCTCTGGCTTACAAACAAAAAAGGCTCCACAACCTCAAACCAGCATGATGGTTCTGAAGCATGAGTACTCCAAAGTGAAATCGCCCTTATGGCACTCATTGAATCTCTCATAGCCTATAACAGGCCCGCTCCGGGACATTTCGACGAACCGTTTATGGATTCACAGCAGAACACCAAAGAGAAGAAATTCAGATTCTTCTTGATTGAAAGTCCGACAAACTCATAATCCATAGATAACCTATTCTGTCAGCTCATGCTCTTCTGAATAAGATTCAGAAAAGTGAGAATGATAAACGATGGGATCGCGTTAACGGTCATGAACTTAGCTATTTGATCTCTCATTGCAAGGTGGATCAAACATACTTTCAAAGTCTTTTTTGTGTCTCGAAAAGAAATCTGAGGATTCACGGATCGTCGGATTATAGTAGTGGTCAGTCATTTCAGAAGAATTATGACCAAGGACCTTCTGCGCAAGTGAATCTTCTCCAAGCTTATTCCTCAGTAAAGTATTAAAGGTGTGTCTAAAACTATGTGGCACCAAATTCCTTTCGGTTGTCGGTATCCCCACATTTGATAATGCAGTTGCGAGAATGTCCTTATACTGATTGCGATCACATGGGGCTGTCATCATTTCTGGAAATACAAAAGTGCTCTGACTTGTTTCTTTCTGTTTTAGAAGCAATCGATTTACCACGTCAGTAGGAACAGCAAGGCGTGATTTGTAGTTTTTTGTAGAACCAATACCTCCATCGTTTTTTAGGGCTTTGTTGATTTTGATTAGACCATAATCGAACAATATATCATCCCATTCAAGGACACGACATTCCCCAACACGAATCCCGGTGAATGCTAACGTAGCGAAAAATGCTGCATTACTGAAGGAACCCCATATTTCGCACAAATCTTCTACACTATAAGGGAAAAGGCTTTTTAACTCCTCTCTGCTGAATATGTCTCTCTTCTTATGTTTCTCTTGAAATCTCTTCACCAGTTCAGTTGGGTTTCGAGATATAAGCCCATCTCTTACTGCCATATCCAGGATAATGGAAACGGAGTCGAGGATCTTATTTTTCGTCGGTGGAGCTACATCGATGTTATAAAGCATATTATCTATATCATTCGGTGTGATGGTCGTAATCGGAGCCTCTCCTAAGTATGGGATCAAGTAGTTAACGACATGGCCGCGCCGCCAGGACGCTGTTGCTTTTGAGAAGTTTCTACCCTTTTGATGACAGGACTTTGTCCAACGGCATTCGTCCCAATCAAAAAATCTTTCTGCGAAGCCCCGAAAATACGTAGTCTTGGTATCAACCTGCCCAACTTCAAGCTCTGCCAGAGCATAGTGTTCTGCTTCTCTGCGACGAGTGAGGCCTGTTGTGTGAAAGCATTTTTCCCATGGCAACATGTAATAGTACACATCGCCCCGCTTTTTCATTCTGTATGGTTTCTTCATTTTGTGAACCTCCTGCTAATATAGTTACCTTTGCGGGAACAATACTTTTCAGGGTTGGGCACAAATTGGGCACACGGAGGTACTGGCATGTGTGCATAAAAAAACCCTTCCCGTAAGTTGCCTTACAGAAAGGGTTTAGCTTGCCTGGAAGAGGACTCAGAACCCTCATGGTCGTCGGCGTCCTGCCGACTCCCGCCGGGCCGCCTGCGAAGGCTAAATCGACATCCTGTCGATTTGCGCTCCAGGTATTCGCGCCGTCTTCTCCGGAGGTTCTCGTCCTACTCTCTCTCAAGAAAAGAACAAGCTCGGCAGCTTGCAGCCACCGAGCTTTTCCTATGCCTGGAAGAGGACTCGAACCTCCACGAGCTTGCGCTCACTAGTCCCTGAAACTAGCGTGTCTACCAATTTCACCATCCAGGCGGGAATAGATGCTTGAAAATATCGACTGCGAGGCGGCTATGTCAATATGCTGAAGGATCGGTTTGTTTTGGGAATAAGATGAACCGGAGCAGGGTTAGGCGGAAGTAGTTCTGTGAGCTTGAGTAAGATGATTCCTGTAACTATCATGAATTCGGGGGAGAGGGATGACGAGAATTGTGATGGTTGAAAGTGTGGGAGAGAGGGTGCTGGTATCAGAGCTTAGGCGAACTAGTGGGAGCGCGAGCTTTTGGGAAGGCAGGCTGCGGAGGTTTCCGGTGGCAAATACTAGGGGTTTGGAATTGGGAAGAGGAGATATTGTGGAAATATCCCTGCCGACTGGAAGAACTGTGTTACAGTCGATGATTACTTTTCTACTACCTCTGGGATTGTTTCCTGTAACTTATGGGATTATCGCTGTGCTTGCTCCAGGAGCCGGGGATGGAATTCTGTTTCTAGTAGGTTTTGGGGCCATGTTGCTGGGTTTTCCCCTTGTGGCTCTTTTATGCCGAATTGCGGGTGCAAGAGTTCCGACTGTTTCGAGGCTGCTAACTGATAGGAACTCATTGAAATCCGATGGCTGCTTAGGGTGCGATGCATGCGTGGATTTGTCGGATAAGTGAATCAATGGATGAAGGCGGCATCGGTGAGTAAGTGGATACGAAACTGGGAGTGAGCGAACGGCTATTGGGACTGTTGTTCAGTCAAACTTGCCGAATTAACAGAAACTGGGAAGGCCAGTCCGGTAGAAGAGTTTGAACCAATTGGCGTAACATCTCATATGAACTTTGCGGCGCTTCGTAATAACGTGGTATGGATTACGGGAGCCTCTTCCGGAATTGGCTTGGAGATGGCTCTTCTAGCCGCGCAGGCCGGGGCAAGGCTGTTTCTTTTCTCTTCTCGGGCGGAAACTTTGGAAAAGGCCGCGAAACTGTGCTCAGCCAAGGGTGCGATGGCAGTTCATTTCGAGGCTGCCGATCTTTCCGATTACAATATGGCGGCGGAAGTTGCAAAAAAAGCGCTTGAGTTAGGTGGGACGCCTCAAGTACTGATTTTGAATGCGGGGATTTCGCAGCGATCCTTCGCTATCGATACAGAGCTGGCTGTAACCTCAAAGCTAATGAATCTAAATTTCCTTGGGGCAGTCGGAATGGCGCGAGTCGTTTTAACTCCTATGATTGAAAATGGTGGCGGGAGAATTGCGGTTACCAGCAGTTTGACAGGCGTATTTGGCTTCCCCCTGAGGTCTTCTTATTCGGCTAGTAAGCACGCGCTTCATGGATATTTCGAGAGCCTCGAGTTGGAATACGGTGCTCTGGGAATTCGTGTTACGTTGGCGGTTTTAGGCCGTATTAGAACCAAGATTGCGCTAAGGGCTCTCAAGGGGGATGGAACCAGATATGGAAACCAGGATTCCGCATTGCAGATGGGTATGAATCCCCGCCGCTGTGCAGCCAAATATTGGAGGGCCATTTTGAAGGGACGGAGGTTCAAGGTGATTGGGGGCCTTGAAGTGTTAATGCTTTTTTTTAATCGCTATATTCCAGCGCTGTTCAGATTAATCGCTCGAAGAATAGATCCAAGTTAGCAGATTTTGGCAGAGACAAAGCGTACCACGGCTTTGCGAAGCTAGGGCGCTAATTGCCCGCGGTAGCTCAAAACTGCAATATCTATCAGCAGCGGCTTGCACTCAGCCGGCAGCGGCTTGCAAGAGGGAGCAGGGGTGCTTCAAAGCAGAGTTCCGAACTTGGACTTGGGCTTCCATAGAGGGTTGAAGCCTTGTAAACTTATCCGGCAGAACAACGCAGTTGATACAAAACTGACTTGCACATGGATAGCCTTGAATGGATTATATCAAAACCTTAGAGAATACTAGCATCCATATCCTGCGCGAGGCATACGCCAATTTCAGGAACCTGGGAATGCTTTGGTCGATTGGAAAAGACTCGACGGTGCTTCTATGGCTGTCGCGCAAGGCATTTTTTGGACACGTGCCCTTTCCTCTGGTGCATATAGACACGAGCTTCAAAATTCCCGAGATGATTGAATACAGGGATCGACTTACAAGGGAGTGGAAACTCCCGATGGTTTACGGGGAGAACAGAATAGCCCTTGAGGCAGGGCAAACCTTTCCAGATGGCAGCATCGATAGAATTGACTGCTGCAGACTCTTGAAGTCGGAGGCTTTGAAGCATACGCTCAATGGCACCTGGCCCCGCTACAGGTTCAATCACGAAGCGGATGAATACCAACTGGACGAGGATACCGAGGCATATACCGGGATAATAGTTGGCGTACGCTCTGATGAGGAGGGATCTCGTTCAAAAGAGCGCTATTTCTCACCAAGGGATAGTGAGAATGCCTGGGATGTGGGCGACCAGCCTCCGGAATTCTGGAATCAATTCAAGACGGACTTTGCACCTGGAACTCATGTTAGGATCCATCCGCTCCTCGACTGGACTGAAACAAATATCTGGGAATATATCGATCGTGAAAGGATTCCAACAGTGTCTTTGTATTACAACCAGGGTGAGGGGAAGCGTTATCGCTCGTTGGGTTGTGCTCCCTGCACCAATCCCGTTGAGTCCACTGCGAGGAATATTCCTGAAATTATTGAGGAGCTTAAATCCGGTAAGTTCACACATATTGCGGAACGTTCCGGCCGTGCACAGGATAAGGATGATGGAGGAGGCTTGGAAACTCTGCGACGAGAGGGATATATGTAAATGCACAGCAATATGAACGTTGTGATAACTGGTCATGTGGACCATGGGAAGAGCACGGTGATAGGACGTTTGATGGCCGACACCGGCAGTCTGCCGAACGGAAAGCTAGAGCAGGTAAAGGCCAGTTGCGCGCGCAATTCCAAGCCCTTCGAATATGCCTTTCTCCTTGACGCCCTGAAGGATGAACAGAGCCAGGGAATTACCATAGATTCGGCAAGAGTTTTCTTTAAATCGAAGAAAAGACATTACATAATTATTGATGCACCCGGCCATATTGAATTTCTGAAAAATATGGTTACTGGCGCCGCGCGGGCAGAGGCTGCATTTCTATGTATAGATGCAAATGAGGGAGTACAGGAGAATTCACGCCGCCATGGCTACTTGCTCTCGATGCTCGGCATCAGGCAGATGTGCGTGCTGGTTAACAAAATGGATTTGGTTGCTTACGAGAAGAGAGTGTTCAAATCTGTGGTTCGGAAGTATGCCAGGTTTCTGAGAAATATCAATGTGTACAACGTTCCCTTTATTCCGGTGTCCGGAATGGAGGGAGATAATATCGTGTCGTCCAGTAGAAACATGCCCTGGTGGAAGGGTGGTACGGTTCTAACGCTCATCGATAAATTCAAGGAGGAGGACCCACCGAATAACCTGCCTTTTCGCATGTTCGTTCAAGATGTGTTTAAATTCACCGCGATGGGAGACAAGCGGAGAATCATTGCCGGCACAGTATCAACCGGCAATCTCTCGGAGGGGGATGAGCTGGTTTTTTATCCATCGGCTAAGAGGAGCCGGGTGTTCAGCATTGAGCACTTCGGTAAGAACAAATCCGCGGAAGTGAAGGCGGGGATGGCCGTTGGATTTACTGTAACCGAGCAAATTTATGTCAAGAGAGGTCATCTTGCCGTTCGCACTAATGAACAACCACCGCAAACCGGCAATGTTATTAGGGCTAACTTATTTTGGCTGGGTCGCGAACCACTTGAAAAGGATAAGGAGTATATACTCAGGTTGGGCACAGAGAGGGTTAGAATGAGGCTGTTTGACACCTTGAAAGTTATCGATGCGTCAAGTTTACATTCCGATGGAATGAAGAAGAAGGTTGAGAGGCACGATGTCGCCGACTGTGTTCTGACTACCCAGCGCCCAATTGCCTTTGATACCGTGAGTGATTTCTCGCTTACAAGCCGCTTTGTAATAGTAGACGGATATGAAATCGCTGGCGGTGGGATTATTAGAGAGGTGATTCGGGATAGTCAGGCAAAGTATCGAGACAAGGTAATCGATAGGAACTTGAGATGGGATGTGGGAAGCATTACGCGAGAGCGCAGGAGGGAGCTTTATGGACATGGTCCATCGTTGTTGATGGTGGGCGGACCTGAAGATCCGCGTAAGTCCGAATTTGCCAAAGCGCTGGAGAACAGTTTTTTTGATCGGGGCAAGAAGGTTTACTATCTTGGCGTGCGCAATGTGCTTGTCGGATTGGATGCCGATATGCGGATTAAGCGGCACAATTTATACCCCGAGGACAGGGAGGAGATGATTCGTCGTCTTGCGGAGTTAGTCAATATATTGGCGGATGCTGGTATCATAGTTATAGCGGCGGTATCTGATTTGAGTTACGACGAAAGGGAAACCTTTCGAACCTCGGTTTCGCCGGTAGAGGTTCACACCATCTGGGTGGGAACCACTGAGGAATCCGATGTCGAGGCGGACTATATCATTGAAGATGCCGCTGATGCCAAGGATCATTTAGAACGGGTGCTTAGTCATCTGAATCGATTGGGAGTTGGAAGCTGAGGCTCACTCCCACGGAGTACCGGCTCATTTCGGTGGGAAGTGGGCGCATTGAGGAGGATGCTAATGGGTGGACTCTGGAAATACCGGAGGATAAGCCATCCCTAATCCGGACGCTCTACGCGAGGGAGAGATTCCGGCTCAGAGACGAATTGGGAGGTATCTACCGCTTTGCCGACTGGCTGCCCATTCGCAGAATTCTCAAGAATCCTTCAGCGCCTGTCTGCTACAGAAGCGAGGGCTTGTCGCGGGAATTGGGCCTTAGAAAGCTTTATATAATCTTCAATGGCTGGTGGCCGGAAAAAGGGGCCGTTATGAGTACCGGTACCTTCAAGGAATGTGAGGCCTACAGTGTATGCGCCAGGCTTCCGGCAAATTTTGAAGGAATTCTAATAGTGGCCTCGGCTGGCAATACAGCCCGAGCCTTTGCCAAGGTTTGCTCGGAAAACGACATCCCACTGCTGTTATTCGTGCCACACGATAATCTCGATGCGCTGTGGTTCAACGCCCCGGTGGCATCATGTGTGAGACTCGTTTGCACGACTCCTGGTTCGGATTATTATGATGCCATTCGGATGAGCAACGTTATTGCCGCGGCGTCGAAGAGAGCTGTTCCGGAGGGGGGCGCAAAGAACATCGCGCGGCGCGATGGAATGGGTACAAACCTTCTTAGCGCCGCAGTGGAAATTGGCAGTATTCCGGATGTGTATTTCCAGGCCGTTGGATCCGGCACCGGCGCAATTGCCGCCTGGGAAGCAGCTATGAGACTTGAGGCCGATGGCAGGTGGGGTTCAAACAATATGCGATTAGTACTGAGCCAAAATGCCCCCTTCATTCCAATGGTGGAAAGCATGGCTGCCGATAGCCGCGAATTCAAAGTTGCCGATGATGATGCGGCTCGCCGTCAGATTAGCCAGGTGAACGCCAAGGTGCTCACCAATCGAAACCCGCCCTGGGCCATAGCCGGCGGGCTTTACGATGCAGTGAAAGCTAGCGGAGGCGCCTTATTGGAGGTGTCAAACAACGAAGCCAGCCAGGCCGCGTCTCGATTTCAGCGTTTGGAAGGCGTAAGCGTGTCGCCCGCTGCTGCCGTAGCCGTATCGAGCCTTATCCAGGCTACCCGACGTGGAATTGTAACGGAGAATCAAATTATCGCCCTGAATATCACAGGCGGTGGCATCGATCGGCTCAGACGGAAGCACTCGCCTTACAAACTTGAGCCGTCTGTTATTTTGTCCCCAAATTTGAACGACCAAGACATAAACGAAGCCCTTATCCCGCTTCTATCTAATTACGAGTAGGAGAGACAATGCCGGATATTTTCGATAAATGCTCCACGGATGGAGGATATTTTGGACGATTACGAGCCGCCAAGGATCGATTTTTCACTTTGCCCGTAATCGACGATATTCCAGGTCCGCATATGAAATTTCAGGATCATGACAACATAATGTGGTCTATAAACAATTATATAGGCTTGGCTAACGATCCGGATGTCAAGGCCGCCGCCATCGAAGCCACGGAGACCTGGTCCGTTAGCTCTCCCATGGGTTCGCGGATGATGAGCGGATCCACCTCCGAACACATAACGTTAGAGAAATCACTGGCCGAGCATGCCCAGAAAGAAGACTCCTTTCTCTTCAACTATGGCTACATGGGAGTTCTTGGGACAGTCACTGCGCTCACCGGACCCGATGACACGTTGATTGTGGATAAGCTCGCCCATGCCTGCATAGTAGACGCTGCCCTCTGCTCCAAGAGTCAAAACTCAGGCAGAACTCCTGTAAGGTTTTTTCGTCACAACGACATGGAGGATTTGGAATCCATCCTGAAAAGCGCGAACAAAACTCGCAGGGGTGGTTTGATGATACTCGTCGAAGGGGTATACGGCATGACAGGCGATCTAGCCAACCTAGGCGGTATTTCCAATCTCGCCCGTCGATATGATGCCCGAATTTTCATAGACGACGCACATGGCATTGGAGTGCTTGGCGAAAAAGGCCGGGGGACCGCCAGCCACCTAGGCGTCCAGAAGGAAATAGACATATACTTTGGCACCTTCGCCAAGGCATTTGCCTCCATAGGAGGATACTCCGCCACAACCAATTCGGTCCGCGATTACATAGCCTACAATGCGCGTACCCAAGTTTTTGCCAAGGCCCTCCCAATGCCCTATGTACTATCCCTCAAGGTGGCGCTCCGAAAAGTAATCGAAGGAAGCGATCGTCGCAGGGTTATGTGGCAACGGTCAGATGAGCTGAAAAAGGGACTGCGTGAGCTTGGCTATCACATGGGAACCGGAGATTCGCCAATATGCTCGGTATTCGTGCCAGTAGGCGAACACCTTGCATCCATCGGTATGAATATGCTCACATACCTTCGCGAAAACGGCGTATTCTGCACGGGCCTGGTTTGGCCTGTAATACCTCCTGGCCTTATGATGTTCCGTATGATACCCACTTCCGCCCACACGCAGGAAGATGTTGGCAGAACCGTCGAGGTTTTCAAGAGTATGCGTGATAATCTCAAAATACGGGCTCTTGGTAGCGCCGAACTCGGCAAGATTGCCAAAATCTATCGGAACTAGAGCTTCCACTGGGTACGGTGGACTAAGGAAATCAGGGTGGGGAAGGGCAATAATCCGCAATACCCCCCACCAAGCCTAGCCTGCACTATCAATCAGGCATCGCGCGGCGCAGCTAGGCTACCTTTGTTTCCAGGAGCACACACAGCGGCTTAGATGCTTCCCCGCCATGGTGTTGCTGCGGCTAGTTTCAGAGCGAATCGCAGTTTCCCCTAACTCGATTCAGAGCCAGGGCCTTAATCATATACGATGGGAGCCTCGCTCCCCTACGGCGCTTAGCGAGATTGATAAACCATCCCAGCTTCTTTATTATGGGCAGCCGATATGTTTCCACAAATTCGATCAAAGTGCCGTCAGGATCCTCGATGTAAGCAAACCGACCCGCCGCATTTCCCATATCAAAGGATGTGCGTGAGTCCACGGTGAAATCAAAACCCCTAGAACCCAGTTCGGCGCCCAGGGCATCCATACCCTGGATATCGAAACAGAGATGAATGAAACCCGCATCGCCCCAAAGGCGATCCGCAAAAATTCTCTTCGGTTTCCGGTCCAGAGTCTGAATCAGCTCAATACTGCCGGAGCCAAGAAGCGCAGCAAATGGACCTACTTGCTTTTCATGGGAACTAAGCAAAACTCGGCGGAATTTGCCGCCGCCGCCGTTAAGAGAAGCCCAATCAGGGAAGACGCCGATTTCATCAAAGTCAATCCTATCATAACCAAGTAAGTCCCTATACAGTGTAAAAGCCTTATCGATGTCGCTTACACCGATGAGCGCTCCCGCCACCCCGCCTGTTGGATGTCCTCTGTTTTTGAACCAGGAATCCGAGTGCACAATCTGGAAGTGATTTCCCCATAAGTCGCGTACAAAAAATGTCGTGCGCCCATCAGGAGCAGCTTCCGGATTGCCCAAAACCGTCGTTCCGGAATCTGCCAGGTAGCGGTGAGCGGCAGCAAGATCGCTTGCCTTAATCCGGGCCGCGAATATGCCTAAATCCCCAAGAATCGGAGGTTTCGCCGGAAATGCCGTTAACCTGCTAGTGTACTGCCAAACTTCAAGCCCTCCTCCGCCCCGCAGGTTTATGGCCAGCAAGGCATCACGAGATTGAATCCTATTACCCGTATAGGCTATCATGAAAGGCGCCTTGGCAGCCTCTCGAAAGATGGGAATGTCCAGTCCAAACCGGCATCGATACCAGAGCCAGGCCCTTTCCAGGTTTGGAATACCAATCCCGATCTGCTGGATGCCACTTATTACGAAAGCCATTGTTTAATCCCTAGATTTTTATTCTGCTTGACTGAGCTTACAAGAGTTTTCGATAATAACCCATGCTGAGTTTAAGTGTAATACTCATCAGCCTCTTATTGCTGCTTACTGCTTCCTGCGGCGATGATAAATCCGCGGTGGGGTTGGGAGAAGAGATTCCATACTATGTCGCAGAAGGTTTCGAGCAGATTACCGTATCGTCTCAGGGTAGGGTGGAAATCAAGGCGAGCACTGTCGAGGCCTTTAAGAAGGAAGATAGGAACGTTTTTTTTGAAGCTGAATTAATGGAATATGATTTGGATGGGAATGTGCTTATGGAGGGCAGGGCAGAAAGGATTGAATTAGAGGGGAACAGCGATGCGACGGCTCAGGGAGATATCTATGTGCGCGATTTTGTCGACGATACCAGCCTTGAAGCCGAAAAATTGACTTGGAAAAATAGAGAGCGGCTTCTAAGCGGAGAAGATGTGGTGAGTATCGAATTCGAGGATAAGGTTGAAATCAGCGGCGAGGGATTTGTTGCCGATGTCGCTCATAATGTTTATGAGTTTCGGCTGGGGGCCAGGGGAAAGTTCGAAACTAATGATGAACAATAATTTACATAAATTTTGGATTGGGTATGCTGCTAATGAGAGTTCGGAATCTGAAAACGAAGTCCCTTGTTCACATATTTTGGATTTCGATACACCTGAGTCTTACAGTGTTAGGGCTCGGGGCCGAGAGCTGGCGGTTTTCAGCTGATGAAGTAAAGAAAACTGATAGGGAGGATGAATCGAGCACTGTTCTCAGTGGGAATGCCTATGCAGAGTCGGATACAATGCGAATTAGTGGTCGCCAGTTGGAGCTCAGTGGAAAGAACCACGAATACATAAGCGGTAGCGACAAAATTGCCTTCACCGATAACGAAAGAAAAGTCAAAGTAAATTCGGAACGCCTAGAGTATAACCGAGTAACCGAGGTTATTGGATTTCGAAAAAGGGTTACGCTGATCGATGAAGAAAACAGCGTCATTATTCACTGCGAGTCTTTAGACTTCCGGCGGGAAGAAGACTTAATAATCATGCAAATTCTTGTCAGACTCATCAAGGACGATACAGTATGCCGGGGGGAATTTGCAACCCTTTGGGTAGAGGAAAACATACTGGAGGTTTCAGGACATCCGGTGATATGGCGCGACGATGATGTTTACCGCGCCGATCGAATACGGATAAATCTAGATAGCGATGAAATTGAGCTGGAAGGGGAGGTTGAAGGAACTCTGATTGTAACCGAAGATGAAAAAGAATAGTGTCGAGCCAAGCTCTCGGACAGATCATGTTTCCGTGCTTCATGCCGAAGGCTTGCGTAAGCTATACCGTACTAAGTTAGCAGTATCCGATGTTTCATTTAGCATGAAGCAGGGTGAGGTTGTGGGGCTGCTTGGGCCAAATGGCGCAGGAAAAACCACCACCTTTTACATGATTGCCGGCTTCGTAAAGGCGACTTCGGGGAAGATATGGCTCGACGAGAGAGATATCACCAACGAACCGATGTATCAGCGCGCTCGGCTCGGCATTAACTATCTGCCCCAGGAGCCTTCGGTTTTTCGCAAACTAAGCGTAGCCGAGAATATTCGAGCGGTTTTGGAGACAAGGAAGGAACTGGATAAACTGGAGCGTGAGTTAGCCCTGGAAAAACTCATGAAAGATCTCGGCATAAGCGAATTGGCAAACCAGAAAGCGGATATCTTATCAGGCGGAGAACGACGGCGAACAGAGGTTTGCCGGGCACTGGCCACCAATCCGAGATTTCTACTGCTCGACGAACCCTTCAGCGGCATCGATCCGATTGCTGTCGGCGATCTTAGAGACATTATCCAGAGACTGGCTGATCGTCAGATAGGGGTTCTGATAACCGATCACAATGTGCGTGATACACTCTCGATTACTGGGCATGCCTACATAATCAATCACGGCGAAATACTCACTGGCGGAACTGCCGAGGAATTATTGGAAAACGAACGGGCCAGGGAAATTTATTTGGGCAGAGATTTCTCTATGTAGGATGCTTACGAAAAACACTCAGTTTTCTTGACTCGAGAAGTCGATTAGGAGAGCATGAGCAGGGAGAGTTGCTTTGCCTGAACAGAGACAACGGCTAACTGCCAGCCAAAAACTTGAGCAGAGACAAACAATAACTCAAAAATTGATTCAATCGATCAATCTGATGGCGATGCCGCTGATTGAGTTGCAGGAGACAATTCATGAGGAGGTGGATAAGAATCCGGCACTGGAAATTGTTCGAGAGGCGGGAGAGGTAGACGTCCCCGCCCGAACCGAAGGTTCGGATAAGGAAGATAGCGTAACCGAGCAGGATTTCTTCAGTGATAGTTCCGATTCAGGCTACCTGACCCCATCATTGAGCGATTCCGACAGCAAGCGGCTATTTCTTGAAGGAACCGTTTCCCGTGAAAAAACACTGCACGATATTCTGATAGATCAGCTGCATGTTATGAATACTCTGCCGAAACTTGCGGATTTGGCCGAGAAGATTATATGGAATCTCAATGGGGATGGCTTCCATAATGAACCACCCGGCCTGCTGCTCACCAGCGACAAGCCGGAACTACTGGATTCGGCCCTTAGGCTGGTTAGAACCATGGAGCCTATAGGATGCGCATGCAGTGGCTGGCAGGAGTCTCTTTTGGTTCAGGCTGAGATTAGGGGAAACAGCCCGGCAAAGTTCGAGCGCTTTGTAAGGGAGGGACTCATTTTGCTGGAGAAGAAACGTCCCGAAGACGTGAGAGCGGTACTACGAATATCTTTGGACAACTGGAAACTCTGCGAAGCATATGTTCGAACACTTGCGCCTTTTCCGGGCCGAATATACTCAGCCGACTCGCCGCAGTACGTCGTTCCGGACTTGCTCATCCGTAAGAGAGAGGGCGAACTAGTGCTGATACTCAATGATGAGGTTCTCCCGGTTCTACGAATCAACCCGGAATTCGAGAAGATAGGAGATGCATCGGGTATCGACAAAAATGCGAAACGTTTTATCAGTGATCATTCCAGAGAAGCCCGATACTTCATCAATAGTCTTGCGCAGCGAGACAATACACTACTGAAAACCGCCCGATTCATTGTGGAATTCCAGAGGGACTTCTTCTCCGGGGGACCGAGATTTCTTAAGCCGCTTACTCTAAAAAAAGTTGCCGATGCAATAGGCGTTCACGAGACAACTGTCTCCAGGATTACATCAAATAAATATGCACAAACCGATTGGGGACTGTTTCGGCTGAAGTTCTTCTTTACTAATTCCATTTCCGGTTCCGGCAATGCGCAATCGAGTGTGTCTAAGGTGGCGGCAAAAGAAGTTATAAAGGAAGTGATAGCGGGGCTCGATGCAAATCAACGCATTTCCGACCAGGCGCTTAGAAAACTGCTTGCAGGCCGAGGCATAAATCTGGCGCGAAGAACTGTTGCTAAATACCGGAATGAACTTGATCTACCCTCATCCAACCGGCGATAATTGAAGAATTCTTAGCAGCAGGAGGATGCGATGAACCTGGAAGTCAAGGGAGCTCACGGTTATAGTCCGGGAGTAAGCACTAGAGAGTATATCGACAAAAAACTGAAGCGTCTGAATCATGTCGAAGCACATATGGCGGATTTGCACCTAATCCTGGAGAGAGAGAAAAACGGTGAATTCAAAACCGAGGCGAACATCCACTTCCGTTGGGGAGCCATGGGACATATCAAGGTTGCAAATAGAGATCTTTTCAAGGCCCTTGATTTTCTTTTTGATAAAATTGAAGTTAAGGCAACGAAAGAGAAGGACAAGATACAGGAACATTAGGAAAATTCGCTAATACTTCTTGTTCTCGTGTTATAATAAAAACAATGGATAGGTTCACAGTTCTAGATTTACTTAGTTTGGAGCCCGAGCCGCTAAATGCGCTTGAATTGCGTTGTATATGTGGACGAAAGGGGTTATCAAGAGAGATTTATTCCGCCGATACTAATCGACCCGGTATGGCTCTAACAGGTTTTTTTGAAAAATTCGTTGGGGAGCGAATTCAAATCATTGGACGGGGTGAATCTGCCTACATAGAATGCATTGACGAAGAGGCGCTTGCGCCCCAGCTTGCCAAGATGTTCAAGCATGATATCCCATGTTTCATTTTCAGCTGCAATCTCGAGCCTCCGGAATATTTCAAAAAAACTGCGGAAAAGGCTGAGATACCGGTTTTGATAACTCCCTTGGCGTCCTCATTGCTTTCGATAAGGCTGATGAGAACTCTTGATTATGTGTTCGCTCCCACACAGACAATTCACGCTGTATTTGTCGAGGTGGAAGGGAAGGGTGTGTTGATCCAAGGCGAGAGCGGAATCGGAAAAAGTGAAACCGCTTTGGAGCTACTGGATAGGGGTCATTGTCTAATTGCCGACGATGCGGTGCTCTTGAAGTGCTTGAACGGCAATACGCTCTGGGGGTACGGCGCTTCCAAGCTGATGGGGAGTCATATGGAAATTCGGGGCTTGGGGATTATCGATACGACCAAATTGTACGGACTTAATGCAACAAGAGACCGAAAGACCGTAGAAATGGCATTCCGGCTCGAAGCCTGGGATAGCAGTAAAAACTATGATCGTCTTGGAACATCGGATACAACGATAAACCTGCTTGGTGTGGATATTCCCCTTATAACGCTGCCGGTGAAACCTGGCCGCAACATCCCCATCATAATAGAGGCCGCGGTTCTGAATCACAGATTGAAATCGCAGGGTGTTTATACGGCAAGGGATTTCAACAAGAATTACAATCGATGGATAGAAAGCGAAAGAAATCAGTGGTTTAACGACACCGCAGTTAAACAAGGTTAGTGGTGACTACGCGCACGGTGACAATACTGAATAGAGCGGGTATTCATGCTAGGCCCGCATCGCTGATTGTACAAACCGCGCAGGCCTTTGAAAGTTCAATCTGGCTTGAAAAGGATAGTGTTAAGATTAACGCGAAATCAATCATGAATTTGCTAACCCTGGGAGCCACCTATAAAACCAAATTAGCGCTAAGCGCCGAAGGGCCTGATGAAGATGACGCTGTAATAGAACTCTCCCGCTTGTTCGAGAATAAATTTAAGGAAGAGTAATTTGTTGAGTTTCCTTAACCCGATGTCGATGTGGGGTTTAAATGCGTAAGGGAAGCAATCCTTCTCCAGCCTCTTATCGCTATGTAAGCCTTATCATCGTGGTTTATACGGCCATCATCATTCTGATTCTTTTCTGGGCGGCTCAGGTATTTATCACAGTTATCAGGGGGGCTCCACTCGGGGATTCCCCGGCTATTCTAATTTCATCGATTCTCATCCCCCCGGTATTCCTGGGTATCTCCTTGATTATTTGGGTAAAGCTCTTCCGGCAGAAGAGGCGGGGTATTCCAGGTTATAGATTGAAGCTCAAGTTGATAGGGCTTTTCACCTTGGTAGTAATCAGCGCAATCCTTCTATCGGGATTATTTCCCATGTTTCTTTTTAATGCTTCGATCAAATTATGGCTCTCGCCGGGAAACGGTTTGGCATTGGAAGCTAGCAAACAGCTATCGTCGGAATACCGAAACGATGCTCTCAATCGACTTAAGAATCTAGCCGAAAGCGATTACCTAGGCATCCTTCTGGATGATGCAAGCCGCGATGCCAGCCAAGTCTGGCGCGACCTTTTGGATGTGGCTCCCTATTTAAACGCCATTCAGATTGTCGGGGGAGGGCGAGGGCGCATGATGGGTAGATTCGAGTTATTCTTTCCTCCGGGAGATTTTGAAAAGCATAACGAGGAGGGCGCCTTGCCCGAACGGGAAGTTGATGGACAAACTGTCCTTTCTTGGCAGAGTTTTAGAAATAATAGCAGGATAATTCTCTCCTCGGCGTTGATTAGAAACTTCGAAGCAAATGTGCGTCGGATAGTCACAGCTCATGGCGAATGGCAGCGCCTTGATCGGATGATGGGAACAGTGAAGGGTTTATTAGGAGGTTTTATACTCCTCATAATAAGTCCGCTGATTCTGATTGCCCTATTTGCCGGCATCGCGCTAAGCGATATGCTTGTAAGTTCCCTAAGCGCCCTTGGCGAGGCAACAAGAAGAGTTTCTGAAGGAAATTTCAGCTTCAGAATTCCAAACTCAGAGAAAAATGAACTTGACTTCTTAACAGAGCCTTTTAATCAAATGCTTAGTGGACTTTCGGAAAATCATGCTAGAATTATTCACGATGAGCGACTCGCGGCTTGGCAGGTGATTGCCCAACGCTTGGCCCATGAACTTAGGAACCCCCTAACACCAATTAAGCTCTCTGCTCAGCGAATTTTGAGAAAGGTTAGAGATGGGGAGTTGGACATAGCCCTTGCTCAGAAGTCCTCCGGACTTATACTCCGTGAGGTTAACAGCCTAGATAGGCTGCTGCAGGATTTCAGGAATTTTGCCAGAGGCGGAACGCTCAAACGTTCGAGATTGGAAGTTGAGTACCTGATAACCGATATTGTTGAAAAATTTAGAACCATGCGCCCTGAGGTGAAGTGGCTGCTTGTATCCAAGGAAGCGGTATTGCCGATAATGGCCGATGCGCGTCAGATTGAGCGAGTGATAACGAATCTGATATCGAATGCCTTGGAAGCCAATTCCACAGAAGTTACGATCGAATGGAATATGGTTTATAGAAGGAACTCCCTCTTCTTCCATTTTGCCGTCCTGGACGATGGCGAGGGGATTCCTGCTGAACGGGCAGAATCGATATTTCAACCGTATAATTCTACTCGTGAACGAGGCGTCGGGCTAGGTTTGGCTGTGGCGCAAAGAATTGTCTACGATCATCATGGACGAATTTGGTTTGAGTCCGAGATTGGCAAGGGCACAAGGTTCCATGTGGAATTGCCGGCAGGAGAGGAAACATGAGCAGCATACTCATTATAGACGATGAGAGCGCTATCCGGAACGTGCTTGCAGATATCTTGGGAGACGAAGGCTATCGGATATATGTAGCGAGTGACGGAATAGAGGGTTTGAGATTGCTGAAAAGGCATCCAATTGACATTGTATTCCTTGATGTCTGGCTTCCCGGTAAGGGAGGGATCGATGTTCTTGTGGAAATCAAGGCCAGCTGGCCCGAAATAGAGGTGATAATAATATCCGGACATGCCACAGTGGAAACAGCGGTGAAGGCCATTAAGCTTGGAGCTTATGACTACCTCGAAAAACCCTTGGATTTAGGGCGGGTGGTTACGCTTGCCCGAAACAGTATTCAGTTGGAAATTCTTAAGCGAGAAATCGCGGCTCTGCGCGAGGGGCAGTTCCTTGAGGATGAAATGGTTGGAAGCACCGAAGGGATGCAGAAGATTCGTGAGATTGTCGCGCAGAGCGCTCCATCGGATTCGAGAGTAATGATACTCGGCGAAAACGGCACGGGAAAGGAACTGGTTGCACGAATGATTCACTCGAAGAGCAATCGTTCCTCTGGTCCCTTTGTCGAGGTTAATTGTGCTGCAATTCCTGAAAACCTCATAGAAAGTGAGCTTTTTGGACACGAGAAGGGCGCATTTACGAATGCGGTTGCCAGACGACGGGGGAAATTCGAACTTGCTGACGGTGGCACGCTTTTCCTCGACGAAGTTGCGGATATGTCTCTCGAAACTCAGGCGAAAATGCTTAGAGCAATACAGGAAATGACCTTCGAACGGGTCGGTGGAGAGGAGCAACTACATGTTGATGTTAGGATTATTAGCGCTACTAATAGAAACATCGCCCGTGAGATTGAGATGGGCAATTTTCGGGAAGATTTATACTTTCGATTGAATGTGATACCCCTTTCCGTACCTTCCTTGAAAGAGAGACAGGAGGATTTGCCTACTTTGATTGATTATTTTCATAAGAAACTGAGTGGTGGCAATGATGTTCCTTCACTGAAATTTACCGATGAGGCGATGAGGCTGCTCATGGAGTATCCTTGGCCAGGGAATATCCGAGAGTTGAAGAATTTTATTGAGAGGATTACTATATTGGTCGATGAGATCGAGATAACTGAGGAAACGGCTCGTTATTATCTTGGCGAAACGGGGTCGAGGCCTTCCCAGACTTCGTTGTATCATGAATATGAGGGGATGAGACTCACTGAGGCGAAGGAACTATTCGAGAAGAGAATTGTGGAGCTATGTTTGAAAAAAAATGGTTTCAATATCGCAAAATCCGCGCAAGCCATGGGAGTATATCCTAGCAATTTACACGGCAAAATAAGAAAATACGAAATTGAGATTAGGAAATGAAGGCACCTACTAAAAGACAGTCTGAAGTTCTAGATTTCATTAAGTCCTTTCTTAAAAAGAATAAGTACCCTCCAACTTTCAGGGAAATCGCCGATAACTTTGCTATCTCCGTGAAAGGCGCCTACGATCATGTAAAGGCGCTGGAAAAAAAATCTCTTGTATCCCGCAACAGCAATCGGTCTCGCACAATAGAAGTGGTTGCAACTCCGTCTGAAACCGACGATCAACAGGTATTAGTGCCTCTGCTCGGCAAAATCGCGGCTGATGTTCCCCTCTTCACCAGGGGAAGCAGCAATAGCTTCATTCCCCTTCCCAACTCAGTTGTTGGTAGGGGAAGGGTATTCGCCCTGCGAGTTGAGGATGACAGCATGATTAACGCCGGCATCATGGATGGGGATATCGCAATATTCAACTATCAAACTCAGGTGGAAAATGGACAAATCGTAATAGCGATGGTTGATGAGGCCATCACCCTGAAACGATTTTACAAAGAGAAGAACCGCGTGCTTCTTCGGGCTGAGAATCCAGCTTATCCGCCAATATATACAGCGAATGCATATATACAGGGACGTCTGGTGGCCCTGATTCGTTCGTATTGATCCAGTTCTAGATGATGCTGCCGCCGCTTCTACCTGTGTACTTCTTCCCGGGGCCGGAAATTGGACATAAGCGTGATAGAATTTCGGCTATTAAACAGGCTCTTCATGATAGGAACGGAGAGACGCCGGAGGTTTATGAATACTATCCATACAATAGTGAGGTTTCGGATATTGTATCGGTGCTCTTGAACGGTTCTCTCTTCTCCAAAGGACGCCTGGTGATCGTTGCGGAGGTTCAGGCTCTTAGGGAGGGTGATGTACGAGTCTTCAAGAAATACATAAATTCTCCGTCTCCGGAAGTAGTACTCATATTTACCTGTGATGAGACACCTGGATCTTGGGGATATCCCAGGAACTTAGCTAACTCCTTGCCCAAAAAGGCAGTAGAAGTTTTTTGGGAGATGTTTGAACGAGACAAGCGGAACTGGGTGATTGGTTTTTTGAATAATAGCGGATTGAAGGCTGAAGAGGCAGCCATCGATCTTTTGCTTGATATAACTGAAGGTGGCAGCGACTCTCTCCGTGAGGCCTGTGAATTGCTGGTATTCCTAACGGATTCCAAAAAGACCATTCTGGAATCCGATGTTGATAGGATTTTGGAACATAGCCGAAGGGAAACAGGCTACAGCTTCTTTGAGCGATTTTGCCGAAGAGATTTGAGCGGGACTCTGGGCGCTCTTAACAACTATTCGAATTCGAGCGCCAAAGACAGGATTCTATCGATACTTGCCGATCCTCTGACTCGTTTGAATGATTTCGCATCATTGCTATCTCAGGGACTTGCTCCGGAAACTGTGGCCGCTGAACTGAAATTGGGACGTGGAAAAAGGATTCTTAGCACCTATATGGAGGGCGTTCGCAATTATAGGAAGGACGAATTGGATTTGGCAATACGGAGCCTAGTCGAACTTGAATCTTGGTTGAGAAACGCTCCTGGAGAATTACGCAGATTCAAAACGGAAATCTGGCTCTGCCGAATGATCGGCGAACGTCGGGCTCCAGCCTAGCTTCCCTCGCGAATCGCAAGGCCTGAATCCTCCGAACTACGATGAAGTATCCGGATACTTTCCCGCTTCACATTGTGGCGAAGTTTTACGTAGAGGATTCTTTGCTGCTCATCATAGGCCCACCCCGCATAGTAACGCTCAAAATTCGGATCGCTTCTCCATCTAATGCCGCTCATATACAGCAAACTGAAACTATCTATTCCCTTAATCGCCATGTGGTGAATTGCGCCAACGGGAAAGTCGCAAAAAATAACTGTTTCATCTTGTGAGTTTTCCACTTTGAAATTATCTGTACTGGTTATAGCCCAGGAACCATTTCCTAATTCCTTGGATAGGGAAACATGCCTTGGAAACGGGCGGCTATTGATTACCTGGCGATAAAGCTTTTCAGGGGCAATAGAACCTTCTCCGTGAACACCTCTACTGAAATCTAGTTTTGCCGGAAGCGCTCCTGATTCATCCGCATAAGCAAGGGCAGAAACTATTAGCTGCCGGCCTATTGAGCGCATGATGCTGTCTCTGCTTATTTCGGATTCGGCCAGAAGGAATCGAGCCGCGTAAATAGACGATTCTATGTCCACCAGGCCATCCTGGTTCAATAACCAAAGCCTCCCATTAATCCAGAGTATTCTTTCGATAATGAAATCTTCCAATAGCTGCCTTCTAAAATCAGGGTCGCCCCTTATATCATCCAGCGATAACTCCACGGCTTCCCAAAGCAGAGCTAATCTACCTTAGAGCCTCCTTGTTGGAGGTCTGCGGAGGGAGATTTTGCCGAACTAAGCGCAGCAAATGAGCCGCCTCGGATGTAAAGCCAAGGTCGTATAGCGAACTCAGCGAAAAATTCATTGGAAAACTAAGCTGCTTGCCTTCAAGCTCGCTGAGAATGCTTCCTGCGGCTGTTTTCAGTGCCTGAATATGCATCTGCCCGCCTCTAACAATGCCTCCCATGATGGGACTCGGAAGCCATCCAACTGCCTCAGGCGAGTTTTTGGCAACGGATTTAACACTCGAAATTTGAACCTCCAGCTGCTCTGTTTGCAGCGCATCAACCAACATGACAGCGGCCAGTTCATCGTCCCAAGAACCTGGGATCGTGCGGCTTCCCCATCCCCCGCGGGCATCGGCGTTCCACCTGCTGATTACTCCGTTAAAGACTGCTTCCGAGGGAAGATTGCCCTGATTCAGCCACTCAATGGCGCTTATCCCGACTTTTTGGTGAAGCCCAAGGAGAGCAGGGTCTATTTCGGTGCTTACTACTAGCCGTCGTAGTTTTCGGTCCCAAAGAGAATTTGGCGGAAGAGTAAGCATATATTCGGTGTTATCTGTTTTAATGGCGAGGACATTGTTCTGGCTAACCGTTACATCGGCGTCGCTTGTAGGTTGTAACGGGAATTCGAAGGATTTAACAGGCGGAATTGTTGCGGGAATTACAGTACTCAGGCTAAAAGCCCCATCGTACCCGCTTGAACTGACTTTGATAATGGCGCCGTCGCTGAGAAAGATGCTGACTAAATTGTCGCCCTCACTCCAATCGTCTACTACTAGCCGGTGACGGATACCATCCTCAGTTGTAAGGACGGCCGTATTCAGCTTGTTGAATAACAATTCCAAACCGGCGGCAGCTACTACTAGTTTTCTTATTTTAGGGGGTGAAAAGACGGTGCCGACAGTAGATTTTCCCCTAACTTCGATTTCGCCAACCAGGTTGCTGAAGTGCTTCTCTCCGGTATAATGTATGGTTAGAAAGCCAATTGCCAGCAATATGTAGGCCGAGGAAAAAAATATCCACCCCAGAGGCGCCCGACTCATCGATTCCAATGCTAGCAACGATGAGGTTTTTCGACAAGCTTGCCTGCGCATTTGAAGGTCAGCTATCGTTGGTTCCAAACGAGGAGTTTTTATGTTCCGTCTCTCTTTGGTATTGCCGACTTGCATTGCGGGCCTTCTTCTGTTTCTTACTCTTTCGTGTGTTTCAACGAAGACGGATACTTCTACGGCCGAGCTGATCTATGATCCCGATAGGCTTATCTTCGATTTTGAAGCAAGTGGCATAAATTCTCTTGATGATGAATCCCGTTTAATCTACTCAGTACTCCTTCGCAATGTGGGGCGATATGAAGAATCCAGAATTCAGTTGAAAAGGCTGATCGAAAACAACCAAGCGAATTCCATGGCATGGTACAATCTAGCCTTACTGGAACACGCTGTTGGGAATTCTGAAATGAGAAATCTCGCTATTGAAGCGGCGATTGAGTTGGACGATGCCAAGGCAGAAGTACTAACGTTCTGCGGAACATTGGCCATCGAGAATTCAAATTGGGAAGAAGCTGCGGTATATTTGCAGCGGGCCTTGGAAATTGATCCCGAATATGTCGAAGCGCTAACCGCAATGGCCTGGGTTAAGGCAAAATCAGGACAACTGGAGCTGGCTTTGACGCTGTTAAACAGGGCGGTGGAGCTGGATCCTGAATATGTCTATGCTCGTATAGACAGATCTAGAATCAATGTAGCCCTAAGGAACTATAGCACTGCCGAGCGCGATTTAGATAAGGCCATAGAGTTGGAACCGGATGTTCAATGGCACTATCTGGATAGGGCTAGAATTCGGCTGCGGCATCTTGTGGACTACGAGGGCGCCTTGGCGGATTTAGAGACTGTTGAGAAACTAAATTCGGACAATTTCTTTGCCTTGGTTTACCTTGCCGGACTCCATGATGAGCAGCGCCGTTTCTCGGAGGCTAGGAATTACTATCTCAGAGTGGTTGAACTGCGTCCGGATTACTCTTGGGCCCACATGCCTCTTGGGAAATTAGGATGGATCGCCGGCGAGTATTCGGAATCTGAAAAGTGGTTTGCAAAGGCAGCTGAGCAGGATCCTGAGGATTATAAGCTACAATTGATGCTTGCGATGTCGAAATTCCGTCTGGGGAAAATAGACGAGGCGGATAGGCTTTTCCTGAAGATTTTGCAAACCCTCGAAAGAGGAGGGGCGGCATACGAGGTTGTTAGGTTCTGTGCCGAAAGGAATTCGGATTATTATGCTATAAATGTTCTAAACAAGGAAATTGACGAATCGCTCCGCGAAAGGCTGTGGTATTACATGGGAGCGGTATATGAAACTCAAAACAACACCTCGGCGGCAATTGCAGTCTATGAACGTTTAAAAATGCGGACGGGTGAGATGGAGTACGATTTGGCCTGGGCTGCCCTCAAGGAAATGGAAGATCGATGAGGATATTTAACACCGAGAAAATCTCGGAGACCATGACTCTGATAAAAATCGATGACAAAGAGATAGTGCTGCTTGGAACCGCTCATGTTTCGGCTGAGAGTTTGGCCGAAGTTGAGAAATCAATAACGATCGAGGCCCCGGAACATGTCTGTGTGGAGATAGATGAGAGCCGCTTAAAAAATATGGACGATGATGGCAAGTGGTCCAGTACGGATATTGGAAATGTCCTGAAGAAGGGCCAGGGCTTCATGTTATTGGCTAACTTAGCTCTTTCGTCCTTTCAACGGCGCATAGGGCTGGATACCGGTGTTCAGCCCGGCGCGGAGATGAAGGCTGCCGTAGATGCAGCTAGAAAAAGAAACATAGCTTTTTCCTGCTGTGACAGATCGATACAGACAACTCTGAGCCGCGCTTGGAGGCTAAGTAGTTTTTGGTCTAAGTTGAAGCTTATTTCCGCCCTCCTCACCTCTGTACTGTCAAACGAGAAGGCGAATTCCGCGGAAATCGAAAGGCTCAAAGAGGCTGATGCGATGCAGAATATGATGAACGAATTGGCTAGCTATCTCCCTGCTACCAAAAGGGTGCTGATAGATGAAAGAGACTTCTATTTGGCATCGAAGATAGTAAGTTCTCCTGGGAAAAAGATTCTAACCGTTGTTGGAGCGGCTCACACACCGGGTATAGTGAAGCTCATGGGTGAAATAGCTGCCGGCAAAAGCGGTCCCAAGATGGAAGATTTGGAAACAATTCCACCACGGAGGTGGTATGGCAAGGCCCTTCCATGGATTATACCCTCGTTGATTATTGGGCTCTTTGCATTTGGAATCTACCGATCCGGATTCGAAAAACTGCTTGAAATGGGCAAAATCTGGATTTTTGCCAACGGCATTTTAGCCGCAATAGGAGCCCTGGCGGCCCTGGCCCATCCTCTTACTGTTCTAATAAGCTTTGTTGGAGCGCCTATTACTTCGCTAAATCCTACCATCGGCGTAGGCATGGTGGCTGGACTTCTTGAATATGCGTTCCGCACGCCGCGGGTTTCCGATATGAAGAATTTGAAAGCAGATATTGTTGGAATCAGGGGTTGGTACAGGAATCGCGTTACTCGCATTCTGATGGTGTTCCTTTTGAGTTCGATTGGCAGTATTGTGGGAACCTTCATCGCGATTCCCTGGCTAACCTCGGTTGCGGGAGGCTAATCTACCTTCTCTAAAAAGAGCTAAGCAGCTCCATTTCGAAAAACAGCCAACTATCGGGCTCTATGGGTCCATAGCCCCTATCACCATAGGCCAGATATGGCGGAATGAGCACCCGCCTAATCTCGCCGGGACTCATATCCGTTAGCATTTCCACCCAGCCGGGAATCACTCCGTCTTGGCCTAGCGTGAAATCGAAGGGTTGATCTCTACTTAGGGTGCCGTCGAAAACAGTGCCGTCCGGCAAGGCCCCGGTGTAATGCACCGAAACCATGGAGCCTGCAGCAGGTTTTTCGCCGCTACCCTCTGTTGTCACCACAAAGTATATTCCCGTTGGAGTTTTTTTCTTCTCATCACCCAAATCGATAATGGCCTTCGCCAGTTCCGGGTTGGTTTTTCTGATGTTCTCAATCTCGGCCAGTCTGGCCGCATCATACAGCTCCGCAAATTTGGCATCGTCGAAATTGCTGGGAGGTAAGTCGATTCTCAATATTCGTATGGACTCTATGCGATCGCCCTTGCGAGTTCTCATCAGAGTCCCTTTACCGGAGACCAATGTGCCGAAAGCTGTGTATTTGGTATCCAAAAAGCTGTCGCCCTGCTGTGTGATAAAAAAACGGCTGCCAGCGGATTCGGTTACATATCCGTCCATTGCCAATATGCCGGGAGCGGAGGCGCTGATTTGATTTTGCGTTTCCCTGGGTATGGTGTAGCCAGGCCCCCCTGTTCCATCTTCCCGTGGGTCTCCCGAGAAAACCGCGTATTCCGGCGCTTCTCGATAGAATGATAGGCCATCAAAATACGGTGTGCCTGGGCCAAATGCATTATTGGATATGGTTCCTTCGGCAAGTCCGCAGAAGTTTGTGACTGTTAGCGGCGTTTCATCCGGGGTGAGCATGAAAATCATCACCCCTCGGTTTGTGCTAATTTCGGCGTAAAGCCCTGGGGGCAGTTCCTCAGTCGAACCAGAGGCCCAAAGAATGGCGGGAAGAATCAGTAGAATCGCGACTAAATGCTGTCTCATCAGATAAATAATCCTAAAAATCAAGTAATTCAACATCGAATACCAGCCAGGAATGGGGAGGAATGCGGCCTATGCTCCGCGCCCCGTAACCCATTTCGGGGGGTATTATTATAGTGCTTCGTTCTCCCTTTTTCATATCTATAATCGAAGCATCCAATCCTGGAATAACCTGGCCGACCCCTGCAATGAATTCAAACGCCTTGTTTCGCTCTCTCGAACTGTCAAATAAAGTACCGTCAACCATGGTTCCGATGTAATGAACGCTAACCTTAGTGCCGGCGCCAGGCCTCTCTCCAGTACCCTCTGTTTTAATTACCTTGAAAACCCCGGTTTTGGCATTGCGCACCGCATTCGGCCAACGATTCGCAATCTCGTTCATAGCGGTTTTGTTTCGTTCTTCCTTTGCTGCATTGCGCTGTGCAATCAGCCTTTCTTCTATTTCTCTGAAAGCGGAGGAACTCACCTTGTATTCCTGCGCCTCCGATCCAACTCGAAGTATCGCAAGCTTCTTGATGGTGTCTCCTTTTTCAATAGAATCGACAATATCCTGGCCCCTTAGAACCTTTCCAAAAATGGTATGCATCCCATTGAGATGCTCGGTTGGCACATGTGTGATGAAGAATTGGCTCCCATTTGTGTCGGGACCAGCATTGGCCATGGCCAGAATTCCGGGGCTGTCAAAAACAAGACCATTGTCTGTTTCGTCTAGGAACATATATCCAGGACCCCCGGCGCCGTTCCCTTCGGGATCGCCGCCCTGTATCATGAATTCTTCTATCACTCGATGAAAGGTAAGACCATTGTAAAAAGCGCCCTTCCTGTTGGCGAAATCAAGTTCGCCCTCGGCAAGTCCAACGAAGTTCATAACTGTAAGAGGCGCCTTATCGGGAAGCAGCTCCACCACTATTACGCCCTTTTCACTGACTATTTCAGCATACAGGCCGTTCTTGAGTCCGATATCCTTCTCGGCGCATGATGTAGTAGACAATACGGCAAGGGCGAAAAACAGCGCTAGTCCCCGGCAGCTCGATAGATACATTTGCATCCTCAGGTGGAAGCTTGAAATACAATATACAAGTGTTCTTATCCGGCTGTCGAGACAGTATATCCGGAAACAGGCGGTAGACGTTGTTGTACATAGTCTCAGAATCAAGCTATGACTGAGGCGTATCGATTTCGACGGCGGTTTCGAGGGCCAGTTCCATCATCTGTGTGAAGGTTTTTTCTCTCTCATGAGCGGTGGTTTCCTCCCGGGAGACAAGGCTGTCGCTTACTGTGAGGATGCAAAGAGCCTTCACTCCGAATCGTGATGCCAATGTATAAAGCGCGGCGGCTTCCATTTCCACGGCGAGAATCCCGTATTTCGCCCAGTTCTTCCAGGACTCCGAATCCTCATCGTAGAATACATCCGAGGAGAGTATGCTGCCTGCCTTGATATCAATGCCAAGGCTCTTGGCGCATTCGGCGGCAACGTTCATAAGCTCCCAGTCTGCCGTGGGTGCGAAGTTCATACCATCGAAGCGTCGGCTTATCATGGCGGAGTTTGTTGATGCGCTTATGGCGAGTATTATGTCCCGCAGTACGATATTCGGTTGAAGCGAACCACACGAGCCGACGCGAATCAGCGTTTTTGCGCCGTAAGAATTGATTAGTTCATGTATGTAGATTGCATGCGATGGCATTCCTATTCCGGTGCCCTGAACCGATACTGCCTTACCCTTGTAAGTGCCGGTGTAACCGTACATTCCTCTTACTTCGTTATATCTTTTAGCGGAGTTCAGATAGTTTTCGGCGATGAACTGGGCTCTTAGTGGATCGCCCGGGAGGAGAACCCTGGGTGCAATCGCGTTCTTATTAGCTCCTATATGAATACTCATGATAGTTTTCCTCAATATTTGATTAAGATAAGTTCTAAATCTATACTAGTGTGTTACGGCATATTTGTCTAATCATTATTACGCCGTCAATCGCATCCAATTGTCTCATGGAATCGGAGCTAAGGCGGGGAGTTGAGAGTTCGATTATGTTGTATGCGATTCGGTCTCGATGCCTATTCACCATATCTTCGACGTTAAGGTTTTCTTGCGCCAAAACCGAGAGTATCTGAGTGAGCATATTTGGCACGTTCTTGTTCGCGATAGTCAGGCGTACGCTGCTGTTCGATTCCAGGGAACAGCTTGGAAAATTGACTGAGTTGCTGATATTGCCATTTTCCAGAAATTCCTTAAGTTGATTCACGGCCATAACTGCGCAGTTTTCCTCGGCTTCCGTGGTTGAGGCTCCAAGGTGCGGAATGGAAATTACGCCCCTTTCTCCCAGGAGTTCCGGGACGGGGAAGTCCGTAACATAGCGCGATAGAGTTCCATTTTTCAGAGCCGCCTTCACCTCACCGGCATTCACGAGTCCATCGCGAGCAAAATTGAGTACGCGGAGACCGGATTTGGCCCTTTTTAGGGATTCTTCGTTTATCAGGTTTTCAGTGACTTCCGTTAAGGGCACATGAAGGCTTATATAATCGCTCTTTGCCATTAGTTGGCCGAGGCTCTCGCAGCGTCTTACCGCGCTTGATAAGCCCCATGCGGAGCTCACGGAGATGAAGGGATCATAGCCGCTCACCTTCATACCGAGCTGTTCGGCTGCGTTCGCCACTAGAACTCCGATGGATCCGAGTCCAATCACCCCAAGTTCCTTTCCGCTTATCTCCGAACCCGCAAACAAGAATTTCTTCCTCTCTATGGCTTCCGCAAGCTTCGAAGCATTGATTTGAGAGGAAAGCCAGTTGATTCCATCGCAAATGCGTCTTGAAGAGAGGAGCAGGGCTGCGATAACTAATTCCTTGACGCTGTTTGCATTGGCGCCCGGGGTATTGAAAACGACTATGCCTCGCTCGGTGCATATATCAACTGGAACATTGTTCACTCCGACGCCGGCCCTGGCAATTGCCGACACGCTTGGCTCAATTTCAAGGGGGGTGAGTTTATGGCTTCGAAGGAGAATCGCATCGGGGGCGTCCAGATTACTGCCTAACCTGTAATTTTCGGAATCGAATTGGCTAAGTCCGAGCGCCGCTATCTTGTCGTGTATTTCGATATTGAACACCACAACCTTCTTTTCAAGCTATAGGTACAACGAGGAGAACGTATCGTCAATAGTTCTGATGTCTGTTAAAATCAAGTTGTTTTTTTGTAGAGCTAGCGCTTAATCTATGGATGAGGCTATTATTCTGCTTATGGAAACTATTGTTGTATCTTGTTCGAATCAAGCAGTAATCAAGAAAATTCGGGAAGTGATAGAGAGAGATTTCAAGGCAAAATTTTCCCTCCGGATTCCACCAAAGGAAGAGGCAATTCTTGAAATGCTGGATTTTGAAACTCCGGAATTGCTCATAGTGAATTTTTCGGATTCGGAACTGGATGGCACAAAACTCAGAGACGCGATTTTGCAGGATTCCTGGTTGCATAATTTCGGAATCATCGGCTTGTACGACATTGAGACCGATAGGGAGGAAGGCATAATCGACAGAAATAGGGATATCAACCTACTGTCTCTGGTTGATTTCGGCCGGATAAACAGCCATTTGGGCAAATCTCTGGAAATTCTCGACAATAACCGCCAGATGATTTTCCAAGGATTCCTTGCCGATAAACTTGTCAACCGAATGCTTGGAAAGTTCGAGATTGACAACAGAGATTATCTGCTGATTTCAATATACGGGGGAATCCTTGCTAATTTCCTTGTAAGGCATGGCAAGATACCATCTCGAGACCGCTTCACGGTTCAGATGGCCCTAAGCGAGTTATTGTTGAATGCTATCGAACATGGCAACTGCTCTATCAGTTATCAGGAAAAGGCTAATTGGCTTGCAAGCGGCGAGGGCATCAATGAGCTGATTGAAGAACGTTGCAGGAATCCGGAAATTGCGGCGAAGAAGGTTCTGCTCAGTTGGGAGATAGGTGAAAGAACCTGCGATTTCAAGATAAGTGATGAGGGTGAGGGCTTCGACGTTTCGGCTTATCGAAGTAGGATTAAGTCAGAGTCTCATGAACGTCTGCATGGACGTGGAATTTTGATGGCGCAGCTTGGTGGGAATAAGCTGACTTACAATGAGAAAGGCAACCAGGTTACTCTGAAGGTCAATTTGAGAAAGGTGATTGAAAACCCGGCTCCGATTGGTTTTTCAGATCAGGAGTTGATAAAGGTAAAGAAGGGCGATACTTTGATGCGCGCGGGTGAATATGGGGACTGTATCTACTATGTTTCCAGCGGCGAGTATACCGTCTACTATCTGGATAAGCCCGTGGGGCTTATCACGCCGGCCGATATTTTCATGGGAGAAATGTCCTTTCTTCTCGGCAACACAAGGAGCGCCACGGTGGTGGCAAAAACCGCCGGCCAGGTGATTAAAATTCCGCGCAAGAACTTTGTCGACGTTATAAAGGAATATCCTCAGTATTCAATATTCCTCTTGAAAATTTTGGCGCAGAAGCTGGTGCGTTCCAATGAGAGTATTTCAACTGGGTTGTCAATGCGGAATTACCGATAGATGGAGTTCGGCTAATTGCTTCTTATCAATCGCCGAGGGGCTACCGTCCATCGGGCTGATTCCCTGTGTGTTCTTCGGGAAGGCGATAACTTCTCGGATGCTGTTCTTCTGAGCCATTAGCATCATCAGTCTGTCAAAACCAATGGCTATTCCCGCGTGTGGCGGCGCGCCATAACTAAGAGCTTCCAGTAGAAAACCAAACCGCTCCCGTGCTTGGGCCTCCGGGAACCCAATCAACTTCAATATGCGCTTCTGTAACTCCGCTTCGTGTACCCTAACAGAACCGGATGCAATTTCGTTGCCGTTCAGCACTAGGTCATAGAGGTCTCCTATTACTTCTCCGGGCGCATCCTCTATTTTGTCGAGAAATCTATCTTGGGGTTTGGAGAAGATGTGATGGGTCGGTTTCCAGGCATCGCCATCCGGATCTTTCTCGAAGAGCGGGTAATCGATTATCCAGCAGAATTTATAGCTATCGCTCCCGGTTAATCCGAGATTGTAGCCAAGCTTATTGCGAATTTCGCACAAAGCTCTGAGAGCAATTTTCCGTTCGGCTCCAACAATCAAAATAAGATCGCCGGCTCCAGCGCCAAACCGTGCTACTATCTTCGATGCTTGTCCGGCAAAGAATTTTGACACTCCGCCCTCAATACCCTCGCTGCTCACCCTCATCCACGCCAACCCGTCCGCGCCTTGAAGCTTGGCGATTTCCTCAATTTCAGCAATTCTTTTTCTTGAATGGCTCATCGCCGCGCCGGGAGCCAATATGGCCTTCACTATGCCGCCTGAGTCCAAAACCTTCTTGAACACGCCAAAGTTCGAGGCCGGGACGAAGGAGGAGAAATCCATGAATTCCAGGCCGAAGCGAAGGTCTGGCTTATCCGTTCCATAGCGTTCCATTGACTCTTGCCAAGAAAGCCGCTTGAAGGGGATTGGGATTTCGATATCCAGTATCTCCTTGAAGATTCTAGTCATCATACTTTCTACCACCATGAGCACATCGTCTCGTCCAACGAAACTCATCTCCAAATCTACTTGAGTGAACTCTGGCTGACGATCGCCTCGGGCATCTTCGTCCCGGTAACAGCGCGCCAATTGGTAGTAGCGATCGATTCCGCCCGCCATCAGTACCTGCTTGTAGAGTTGGGGGGATTGAGGCAGAGCATAAAAGCAGCCCGGATTGATGCGTGAGGGGACAAGGTAGTCTCTGGCGCCTTCAGGGGTTGATCGGGTCAGAGTGGGTGTCTCTATCTCCCAAAATCCGCATTCGTTGAGATACCTTCTTAACGCCCAGGTGCATTCATGTCTCAGTTTGAGACTTTGCTGCATGCCTCGGCTTCTAAGATCGAGGTAGCGATATTGAAGGCGCAGGTTCTCGTTTGCCTCGTCCTCGCCATCTAACATGAAGGGGAGTGGTGGGCAACTGTTGAGCACCTTCAATTCTGTAAGGGCTAGTTCGATTGCGCCGCTTCGCATATCCTTATTCACCATATCCGATGGCCGCGGCCGCACCGTTCCTCTTACAGCGATGCAAAATTCCATTTTCAGTTTTTCGCCAATCGTTCTAACTTCGACCGGGGCCTCCTCATCGATAACCAACTGCACGTTCCCGTAACGATCGCGCAGGTTTATGAAGTATATTCCGCCATGATTGCGTATTCTATGAACCCAGCCATTTAGAGTGACTGTTCGCCCCGTATCTTCAATATCGAGTTGTCCGCAATTTGTGCTGCGCTTGAACTCAACCATATGACGGAATCTATCACAAGGGGGGCATACAGTGAAGCTGCATCACCGGTAAAAAACACGGAGGGATGTCCTGCAGATTGCCTCGGCTATTCCTTGGTGCGCTGAGATTTTCCTCCTCTAACTAGATTGAAGATTGGCACAAAGGCAAGGACAAGGGCGAGTGCTAGAATAATCATTGGCAGGCTATGACCACGGGCTAGCTGGAAAAACAATGTGGAGACACTCCAGGCCAAAACGGTGAGGTAGCATAGCGATAGAATTCCGAATTTGATACCTATTTCCCTTATCGCCGCGCCTATTGCCGCAACGCAGGGGAAGTAAATCAGTACAAATAGTAAATACGAATAGGCTCTAACCCAGTCGTTTTCAAAGGAGCGGCGCAGAGCCGAGAATGTGCCAGTGGAGGTTCCGATTCCCTCGGCGATAGTAACTTCTCCCTTGTTGATTATTCTGGTTCCTAGGGGGTCGTCAAAGGCGTCGAAGGCGGCGAATAGGGCCACGGGAATCGATCTAAAAGCTTCCCCGATGGATTCCAAGAAGGAAAATTCCTCCTTGTTGTCTAGGCTCGCCAGTTTTCGCTCGCCCGCGGCGCTTTGCTCATAGAGGCTATTTATCGTGCCCACTATGGCCTCCTTCGCGAAAATCCCTGTAAAGAGCCCAACGGTGGCCGGCCAGTTTTCCTGTTCAAGCCCTATTGGCTCAAAAATCGGGGTAATGCTCCTGCCAATAACAGAAAGCAATGAATTACGACTATTCTCGTTGCCGAAACTACCATCTGTTCCCATAGAATTGAGGAAGGAAAGGAATAGAACAGCTACTGCAATTATCTTCCCGGCTCGCAGCACAAAGTCTTTCAGTCTGTTTTTGGTTCTATGAAGAATGATTCTCATTTTTGGAAGATGATAAGGCGGCAGTACCATGGCAAGGTGTGCTATCGGTCCCTTTAACAGAGTGTTCTTCAACATAAAACCGCTTATCACGGCCAGCAGAATGCCGAAAAGATAGATGCTCACAATCACTAATCCGGCCTGCTTGCCAAAAAACGCAACGCCGAAAAGCGCATAGACCGGTAGGCGCGCGCTGCAGGACATGAATGGAACCATAAATACTGTGAGATAACGATCTTTCCTGTTTTCCAGCGCCCTGGTTGCCAGTATTGCGGGTACGGTGCATCCGAATCCCACTAGCATTGGCACAAAGGACTGCCCAGGCAAACCAATTGTTCGCATGAATCTGTCCATAACATAGGATGCACGGGCCATATAACCGGATTCCTCTAACAAAGAGAGCATGAAGAACATGGAGAAGATAATGGGTATGAACGTTGCAACTGTTCGAATTCCGCCGCCAAGTCCGGCTGCCAGGATGAATCTGAGCCAATCCGGCATTCCTAGCCGCACCAGCAGCAGATTTAGGCCATCTACAAATATCGTGCCGGAAACAATGTCGAAAAAATCGATAAATGCCCCCCCAACATGAATTACCACCCAGAACAGCAGGTAAATGATCGCCAAAAAAATCGGAATTCCCAACCATCTGTTTAGTACGAACTTATCGATCGTCTCGGAAGCCGACTTACCAGAGCGATTCCGTTTAACTCTTGCTCTAAGCAGTTTCAGAATTTGCCTGTGCTTTTCCTTGGCGATTACCGTGTCCGGGGCTTCCCCGCATCTTTCCTTGATAATACGTATTGCCGATTCGATTTCAGCGAAATTGAGGCGGTCCTCGGATATAGCTCTTTGCCTTGTTTCTTTATTCTCTTCAAGCAGGCGAATTGAATCGAATCTGCCCTTCCCGCCCAGTTTCGAAGACCATTTCCCGATTATTTCTTCAATAACCCTTGGGTATTCGGATTTCGATTCTGGAACTCTGGGGTTCGACAAGCATTTTCTGATGACTCTGCGGAGGTCTCTGATATCTGTACCGTTAAGGGAATTAACAGCCATAACAGGAATATCGAGTTCGTTTGATAAGCCATCAACATCGATTTTGATTCCGTGTTTTATTGCGATGTCTATCATATTAAGGACCAAAATCATGGGTTTTCCGATTTCGATCAGCGTAAGAGTTAGGAAGAGATTCCGTTCTAAATTCGAGGAATCGGCTATATTGATTATGAAGTTGGGTTCACTTGAGAGCATGAAATCTCTGCATACTATTTCGTCTTCACTGCTTGCGTTTAGCGAGTAGATTCCCGGGAGATCGACCACCTCAACCCCTTCGCTTCCGAGCAGCAGGCCGGTTTTCTTTTCTACAGTTAGCCCGGGCCAGTTTCCGACGTGCTGAGTATTGCCCGTAAGACCATTGAAAAGGGTGGTTTTGCCACTGTTTGGGTTGCCTGCTACAGCGATGCAGAATTTATCCACTCTCAAGACTCGCAGAGGGCAGTGGGTTAACTATTATTTTTTCTGCAATATCTTGCCCGAGAACCACTTGACGATCCATCACCGCAATAAGCATGGGATTCCGTCTAGCCTTGCGGATTATCCTTATAGATACACCGGGGATGATGCCCAAACTCATTAGTCTTTCACGGTATTTCCTACCGCCTTCGATTCTCAGCACCAGGGCCCATTCACCCCCCTCTATTTCCGTTAACTCCAATTTGACGCTCACATCGCCTCTGTTCCCGTTGGATTTCGAGTAGATCACATTCATAATAGTTTGCAGGGTTAATAAAATTAATCCCAGTTAACTTTAAGAGATAATTCGTACTATGTCAACGATTTTCTTCTATGCAATATGAAATTTCGATTGACATACAATTAAGCAATTGCTTAATTGTACTATAAGCGATATGGGAAGAACTGCGACCGAATTGGATTTATCTCACGAAACGGAACTCAAAGAACTTCGTACCTGCCTACATGAGGTTGAGGGGCTGTCGGAATTTTTCAAAATTATGGCCGATGAAACCCGTGTTCGTGTTCTTCAACTTCTTTCGAAATCAGAACTCTGCGTTTTTGAGTTGTCGGCGCTATTAGATATGAGCCTTCCGGCGATTAGTCACCATCTTAGGTTGTTAAAGGCGATGAAGCTCGTTACGCATAGGCGTGAGGGCAGACATGTTTTTTACTGCTTGGACGATCACCATGTCGAGAAGTTGATTACAGTGGCGGTTCACCACTACAAAGAAATAAATGAGAAGCGCAATAAATAATCCGAATTCCAACGATTGCTGCGCCGCGGATAGGACTGGCGAGAAAAAGAATAGAGTTCCGACAAGAATAATCGCCTCTTTGCTCTGCTTTGTCATGGGCATCCTTGCCAAGAATTTACAACTTGGAACTCCTTGGGCGTATCGAATACTCTTCGTATTGTCTTATGTGCTAGCGGGCTATCCGGTTGTATTTGGCGCTGTACGAAACATGTGGCGAGGTAAGTTCGTAGACGAGCTTTTCTTGATGACCCTGGCGACTGCCGGAGCCTTCGCGATTGGCGAGATTCTGGAGGCTGCCGCGGTAATGCTATTCTTCTCTGTCGGTGAGTACTTACAAAAACGTGCTGTTTCTAAGTCTAGGGATTCCATACAAGATGCTTTGAATTTGCGAGTTAATACCGCCCGACTCATAGAAAACGGATGGCTTCGGGAAATTGAACCCGGCAGAGTGGAAGTTGGGAGTATTATCGAGGTGCTTCCCGGGGATGCGGTCCCGCTGGATGGTGTGGTTGTTAGCGGAAATTCCTGGATGGATAGTTCCGCTCTCACCGGCGAGACGACTCTGCGCAGAATCGAGGTTGGCGAGGAGGTGAGGGCCGGTTATGTGAATCACGATTCCAGGTTGGAAATAAGGGTTTTGAGAACTTTTTCAGAGAGTGCACTTGGCAAGTTGGAGAAGTTGCTGGGGGAAGCCTCTTCCCGGAAGACGAAGACGGAAATGCTGCTTAGCAAATTCGCGGCGGTTTATACTCCCGTAGTTGTGGGGATGGCATTGCTCTTCGCCATCGCCATGCCACTCTTATCTACTTGGAGTTTTGCCGATTCTATTTATAGCGCAACAATTCTATTGGTTATCTCCTGTCCCTGTGCCTTGGTTGTGTCGGTGCCGCTGGCGTACTTTGCCGGCATCGGAAGGGCCTCGCGAGATAAGTCTTTGCTCCGAGGCGCGGATGTGCTGGACGCGCTTAGCAAGATTGAAATTGTGGTGTTTGATAAAACCGGAACCCTGACGGAGGGTAGATTCAAGCTTCAGTCGCTGGTTGTCGAGAAAGCCTGGAATGAGCGAAATCTTCTGAGCATGTCGGCTAGGGTTCTATCCTCGTCCAATCATCCAATTGCGCGATCGGTGAAGGAAGCGTGGGAGGAAATCGATTCGGCTTCCAGGGAAACTGCGGCATACGCTAAGGATTACGGCGCCGGAGAAGGGATGAGAGTTGATTCTTTCAAGGAGATTAAGGGATATGGGGTGATTGCCATGCTGGGAGGAAGGGAGATAGTCGCCGGGAGCGCGGGGCATTTGAGAAGCAGGGGAATCGCCACGCGGGAACCCACTCAAAACGGTACGGTTGTTCATGTGGCGGTTGATGGAGGGTATGCAGGCCATCTTATTCTGTATGACTCGGTTAAAGGCAGTAGCGCCAGCGCAGTAGTTGAACTCCGCAAACTGGGAGTGCGGCGCATGGTTATTCTCAGCGGCGATCGCCAGGCTAGCACCGCTAGAACGGCGGAACTGGTTGGAATCAAGGAATTCCAAGCTGGACTAAATCCGGAGGACAAGATGTCTGCTCTAGAGAAGTTGATCCTAGGGGCTTCAGGTGGGATGGGTGTGGCATTTGTCGGTGATGGATTGAACGATGCGCCTACAATTATCAGGGCCGACGTAGGAATGGCAATGGGTATTTCAGGTACGGATTTGGCAATCAAGGCAGCCGATGTGATATTTATGGATGATAATCCAAGGAGAGTTCCACATCTAATCAGACTGGCGCGTTTCACTAGGCGTGTTGTAATTGCCAATATTGGTTTTGCACTGATAATCAAGTTGGCCTTTATGGCGCTTGGGGTTTTTGCCGGATTGCCAATGTGGATGGCTGTTATTGGTGATGTGGGCGTTACAATACTTGCGGTGCTAAATTCGCTCCGGATACTCTTTTCGAAGACCATGCCACCGTTTTAGCTGGGGAGAGATTGAACCTGATGCCGAATTAGGCTGCTTGGATGAATCGCGTTTCCGCGAGCTGATTCAACGGATTCTAACGCCGTGAACGGTTGAACGTCTCCATATTCGGAAGTCTATTTAATACTAACTCGGAATTTGATGCTCATCGAATCGGGACGGTATGAAATCTTTGTTTTTCTGAGACCCTCGTTTCCGAGATCCTGCTCGAGGTTCATATACAGGTAATTCGGGCAAAAATCGCGGGCGAATTGGCTAAATAGATACTGATAGGCGCCCTTAACTTCGATGTCTGCCTTGGCGAAATGAATTATGAAAATGTCTTTGTTCAGTGGCTCACCGATGATTAATCCAACGGGTTTTTCGTTGGCGTAAGCCAGGGCGGCGGTTAAATTGAGGATTTGGTGTTTTTCTATGGCCTCCGCACACTGAGTGTAGTCGTTTTGATAGAATTCCTGTGGAGTATTCTTCTGCCACTTTTCGAGAACTGCCTTGGCATGCTGTTCCGTATCGCTACTTAGGGAAACGAGCCGGGCTTCGTTGTTCTTGATGAATTGGTTGAATAGGTTCTTTTTTCTATGTAGTGACTTACCCGGGTAGGTCTTAAATTTCTCGGTCGCATAGAGGTAGTCGGAGTCGTCGGGACTGCTGCTTATGGAGAACTCGTTCTCGTCGAAACAATCGAGCCAGGCCTGAGGAATCGGAAATAGGAAATCCCAGCTGCGAGTATAGAGCAGTTCTTTTAGCTCGTTGAAGCAGTCCTCACTGGTTTTATCCGGACTGGCCATTGGCATCAGATATCTTTTTTTGTCGTAGCTTAGGCCAGCAATGAAGAAGCCATTGGCGGTTTCCACAGTATGGTATTCGTGCTTGCTGCGAAAGAGGTAGAGGTTTGGATAGGAAAATTCGGAAAGATATACTCCGATGACATCGAGTTTTTTGCCGATTGTTCCCTGATGCTCAAGCGTTAGGGGTGTTTGTATCATTGTAGGTAAGATAACTATCCGCCTGGCGGAAGGCAACTGGCGCAGGATGAAGGCAGAGTGAGTGATTCGCTGTTTGGATGCTAAGGGCGGTGCACGCTCGATTCCTTATCTGATGGCTTTAACCGAACCGACACTATCCTTTTATTTCGGGTTTCCAAAATAGTGTACTGTCCCTCTTCAAGTTCGATTACGGTACCCTGCGCGGGTATGCGGCCGCTCTTCTCTAGGATATAACCTCCGATGGTATGAGTTCGGCTGTCGTGCCTCAGCTTCAGTCCGAGTATGTCACTTAGGTCGTAGAAATCCGCATCTCCTTGGATAATCCAAGTTCCGTCTGGCTGCTCGCTAACTGGATTGATGCTTGGTTCTGTTCTCTCATCAAGAAATTTCCCGAAGATTTCTTCGATGATATCCTCGCGAGTTACGATGCCATCGAGCCCGCCGTATTCATCGAGCACTATCGCCATCCGAATCGGCTCGGATTTCAAGCGGAAGTACAGTTCGTGAGCCCTCATGGTTCCGGGAACTAGATAGGGCGATTTGGAAATCGCTTTGAGCGGAGTATTAGGCCGCTTTTTCAGGGCTCTAACCAAATCAAATAGGGTTACAACCCCCGATACATGTTCCGAATCGCCTTCTAGCACAGGCGCCCTTGTATGTCCCGAATCGACAAAGAAGTCGGCTGCATCCTGAACGGTAGTGTTTTCATCAATCGTAAACAGCTCAGTTCTATGTGTCATAATGGCCCTGACGGGAGTGTCATTGATCCGAAAAACGTTTCTTACCATCTCCTCTTCATAGGATTCCACTACTCCCTGACCCTCCGCTGCCTTCACATGGTGCAGAAGCTGCTCAAGCGTGAGCTTTCTCCGTTCCCTGCCCACAACTAACAAAGTTATGCCTCGACTCACGGAGGATATTATCCAGATAAGAGGCCTTAGGACTATTGAGAGTAAGGCTACCAAGCGTGCGCTTATTAGACAGAGGGTTTCATTGGCTACCAAAGCAATCTGCTTCGGCGAAACTTCACAGAAAACCAGGACTGCTAGGGTTAGTAATCCTGTAGCTAAAGCCACATAAATGCTGCCAAAGATTTTGATTGTTACTGCAGCTGTTAGCGCGGATGCGCCTAAGTTAGCCAGATTGTTTCCAATCAGAAGTGTGGTTAATAGAATGTCATGCCGTTCAGTGAGTTTTTTTACCAAACGACCGCGTTTGCCGCGGTTCTCCGCAAGGGAATTGATCTGGCCAGGAGTAAGCGAGGTGAAGGCTGTTTCAACTGACGAAAAGTAAGCGGATAGAATTAGTAGTATTACAAGGAAGAAAATTGGCCAGAATAGCATCAGCTTTTATCATCGGGTTGGCTATTTAAATTCGACTGTTTCATATCGTCCATCATTACCACAATTCTGCAAACCAGCAAGAGGTTATTGTCCCGCATACTGGGCTTGCCTGTAAAAGTTGGTACTTGCCTATGGCAGGGACTGATTAGTATTTTATCAAACGAAAATTCCCGTTAAGGAATCCAAATGAAAAAATTCAAAACCGAGGTTAGTCAACTCCTCAATCTGCTAGTACACTCCCTTTATTCCCATAATGAAATCTTTCTGAGGGAACTAATCTCAAATTCATCCGATGCGCTGGATAAGCTCAAGTATTTGACATTGACCGATGATAATCAGAAAGGGTTGGATTTCAAGCCTCGAATCGACATTCGAATCGATGAGAGTAACCTTGTTATTGAAGATAATGGAATTGGAATGAACGAATCGGATTTAGCAGATTCGCTTGGTACCATCGCTCGTTCCGGCACTAAGAATTTTTTGGAAAAAATGACCGGTGATGCAAGAAGGGATTCCAACTTGATTGGCCAATTCGGTGTTGGTTTCTATTCCTGTTTCATGGTGGCCGACTCTGTTGAAGTAGTTTCCAGAAAGGCCGGTGATGATAAGGCGTGGAAATGGACAAGCGATGGGAAATCCGGGTTTACCGTCGAGGAAACCGAGAGAGGAACCCAGGGCACCGCGGTGACATTGAGGCTCAATGAAGGGGGTAAGGAATACAATTCACAGTGGAAGGTAAGATCCGTCATAAAAAAATATTCCAACCACATTGCCTTCCCAATTCATCTCCATTGGATGGAAGAGGCCGATAAGAAGGGAGACGATAAGAAGAAAAAAGATGAACGTGTCAATTCGGCTAGCGCGCTGTGGAAGAGGCCGAAATCAGAGTTGAAAAACGAGGACTACAATGAATTCTACAAAACGCTTTCACACGACTCAGACGATTCTTTGCTTCGCGTTCATGTACAGGCGGAGGGAACCCTGGAGTATACAACCCTGTTCTTCGTGCCTAAAAAGGCTCCCATAGATATGTTCCAGGCGGATTATAAACCCGGTGTGAAACTCTATGTGAAACGAGTTTTCATTACGGACGACAACAAAGAACTTCTCCCTGTATATCTGAGGTTTGTGCGCGGCGTGATTGATTCCGAGGATCTCCCATTGAATATCAGCAGGGAGACGCTTCAGAAAAACAAGATTATTGTGAATATCCGAGAGGCTTCAGTAAAAAAATTACTGGGTGAATTCAAAAGACTGTCTGAGGATGAAAAGGGATATGCTGAATTCATTGAACAGTATAATCGCCCGCTAAAAGAGGGACTCTATTCGGATTGGACCCACAAGGACAATCTTCTTGAACTAGTTAGGTATAAATCCACGGCTGTTGAAAGTTGGACCAGTCTCGATGCCTACAAAAACAGAATGCCTGGGAATCAGAAAATCATCTATTACTTGGTAGGTGAAAACGAGGAGGCTCTTCGGAAATCTCCTCTATTGGCGGCATATAAGGAGAAGGGTTTTGAGGTTCTTATCATGTCGGATGAGATTGATGAAATCGTAACTCCGATGATTGGTCCATATAAGGAATTGGAGATGAGGGCGATAAACCGGTCCGGAGCACTTGATGATTTGAAAACTGATGATGACAAAAAAAAGGAAGAAACCGCTGAGCCCGTACTCAAGAAAATCAAGAAGGTTCTCGGTGAATCTGTCAAAGATGTTGTTGCATCAACACGCCTAACCGATGCGCCAAGTTGTCTGGTTTCGAACGAGGGCGATCCATCGGCGCAGCTTCGGCAGATGCTTCAGGCAATGGGCCAGAAAGATATCCCCGAAGCCACCTTCATTCTCGAGATAAATCCCGATCACCCAGTGGTTAAGGGACTGGCTGACACCTCCGATAAAAACCTTGTAGATGATGTGGCTCATCTTCTATATGAGCAGGCCTTGCTGGTTGAGGGGTTGGCGCTCAAGGATCCGACAGGTTTCACTGCCCGTTTGAATCGGATTACGGTTCGAGTTTTTTGAATCAGGCAAGGGCCGGTAGCCTGCTTATCGGTGTGCTTTCTGTATTGTAGGCAGCCCCACAATACTGGACTGAAAACGCTACTTCCGTTCGGCGGCTCGGCTTAGTTCACAACGAAACTAGGGAATTACTAGAATGAATGATGGGGATTGAATTTTCTGGCTCCCTATCAAAATGTCTCAGGAAGACCCTGATACTGCAGACAAAGTCTGGATTGAAGAGAGTCCTGATTATTTGTTGAAGCTCTTTTTGAAGCACATAGCAGTAGGACAATTAGCTCAATGATTGGCCGTCTTATCAAAAGCGAATTGAGGCTCGACAAGGCAAAAGCAATTTTCGCACTGATAAAACTTACGCTCGCCGCAAATCCAGGTAGTCCCAAATCACAACTGCCAGATTCTTGGCTTCGGAATGCTTAACCGGCCCAGCTTAAATGAGTTGTCGCCCCTGGCTCGAGAATAACGATTCGATTGCCTTGAATATAGAGAAATATGGCCACCCTTCTTAACACTGTTTGCGGGGCGGTTATGATACTTTGCGAGGGCTAGTTAGTAACTAACTGTTTACCTGCTCTAGCCTTGCTAGGACGGATTTAGCTCGCCGGTATTTTGCGTATTGTACGCGTAGTTCGCGGTCGATGAATCCAGATACGGCTCTCTGCCTTTCAGTAATCATCAGTCGATTATGTCTCGGTGAAATTAGGATGAATCAATTGCAGGGCATCCGTGAACTCATGTATTTCCCTGATTGTGCCGAGGCTGGATAGTTTTTTTGCGTCTTCAGTTGCTTTACGAGTATCCATTTCGGAAATCGATCTCTGCATGCCCGGTATTGCGCCAGGTTCCATCGTGAAATCCCTGATGCCGAGGCCAATCATATAGTAAACAGTGCGTGGATCCTTGGTCATGATTCCGCACACAGACAGTGGACAAGAGGCCTCTTTCGCGGCATCGCTTACTCGTTTTACCGCGCGAAGAACCGCCGGATGTCTGATATCGAAGAGATCGGCAACTTTTTCGTTGGTTCGATCGACTCCTAGAGTGTACTGCACTAAATCGTTGGTGCCCAGGGAAAGAAAATCGGCCACCCTTGCCAATTCAGGCGCCATCTCAACGGCGGAGGGCAATTCAATCATCGCTCCGAGTTTGGGAAGCAAGGAGCCCTCTAAGCCATCGCGTTTTAGGGAGCCCAGGCTTTTCAGAACCATCATTTTCGCATTGTTGAAATCATCAACCGATGAAATCAGAGGGAATAGGATGCGGATATTCCTGTTCTTGCTCGCCCGGATCATTGCCTTTAATTGACCAATGAAAACCTTTTTGTTTTCCAAAAGAAAGCGGATCGATCTGAGGCCGAGAAAGGGATTGGCCTCGTCGGAATCAGGAATGTAGCTTAGAATCTTGTCGCCGCCCACATCGAGCGTTCGCAAGGTTACCATTGGGTTGTCTAGGCCATTTACAACCTGCTTGTATATTCGATATTGTTCTTCCTCGGAAGGGAAGTCGCTGCGAACCAGGAATGGGAATTCACTTCTATAAAGTCCTACCCCCTCTGCTTTCAGGCGCCTAGATAGCCTCAGATCCGAAAGCAGATTCACTGTGGCTCTTAAATGAATTCGCTCGCCGTCGAAGCTTCGTGTTTCAGATTTTACGTATCTTTCGAGTTCTTCGATTCTTTTCGAATCTTCGATGAACTGACGCACACGGCTGGTGGCGGCGCCATCTGGTTGAACTATCAATGTGCCCTGTATCGCATCCAGGATCAGGAGGGTATTCGAGGGAATTAGAAAGACGCTCTCGTCGCTAGTGCATATGAGCGGGATTCGCAAAGAACTGGCCAAGACGCTCACGTGGGCAGTAACTCCGCCTCCATATAGAACCAAACCCGCGGCATTTTGCGTGGCGAGCTTCAACAATTCGGACGGCAGCAGTTCGTTTGTGATGATTATCTGATCGTGATACCCTCCCCTATGAGCGCTCTTATCGGATAGAAGGTTCTCAAGTATTCTGTGCCTTAAATCTTTTATGTCTAGAATCTTTTCCCTCATTCGAGGATTATTGCTCGATGCAAAGATTTTTATGTAGTTATCAGCCACCTGCTTCACGGCTTGGCTTGGATCCAATCCCTTGTTGATCAGAATTGCCATTTCTCCTGAGAAGCCCTCATCTCTCAGCATCAGAAGATGAGCGCTAAAGATTAGGGAAGCGACATCGGCCAGTTCCTCTTCAAGCCGTTTTTGCAGTTGTTCCAATTGCTGCTGAGTCTGTGCAATTGCGTTGTTGAAGTCATCTATTGTTTCGCCATAGAGGTTTTCCTGAGCGATGGGCTGTGAACCCAATTCCTGCACCTGGTATGCACGACCCAGCACCACTCCCTCAACCACCTGTGTACCTCTGATGAGCTTGGTCGGCAGTGGGGCGGCGGCGGCCGCCTGGGGAGGTGTTTTCTTCCCCGGCAGGGATATCAGAAGCATCGCGTCTTCCAGAGTGGCCGCCAACTGAGCTGCTATTGCTTGAAGCGCCCGAACATCTGATTTACTGAATCGCGAGGTTTTCATATCTTGCAGCACCAATACTCCCACACGGCGTATACCGCGGATGATAGGCACCGCAAGAAATGATTCGAATTTGCCTTCGCCACTTTCCGGGATGAATTTGAAATATGGATTATCTCTGCCTCGCCCCTCGTGTATTGGCCGCAGTTCTTTGAGCGCCAGGCCTGTTAGTCCTTCCCCTGAAGCAAGTTTCAAGGTTCCAACCATCTTGGGATTCAAGCCTACCGTTGCCTCTAAAACCAAAAGATCTTCTTCTTCTTCATAAAGGAATATTGAGCAGACATCGGATTTCATGTGATGATTTAGAACCTGCACCACTCTTGATAGGAAACCTCGTATATCCCGGCTATGAAGAAATGGTTCCGTCAGCTCGTTTACAGAGAACATCATTTCCACTTCGGAAGATGGATTGTCACTCATTGCTCAGCTCTCTGGCCTTTGCCGCGCAGGCGTATACGGTTTGGATAATGGCAGAACGGAAGCCCGCAGATTCAAGAGCTGCCAGCGCTTCAATTGTTGTGCCGCCCGGGGAGCAGATTTTGTCCTTGAGAACGGCCGGATGTAGGCCCGATTCGGACACCAATCTTGCCGATCCGGCAACCACCTGCGAGGCAATTTCATACGCCTCGGATCTTGAAATTCCCTCTCGCACCGCTCCATCCGCGAGAGCTTCGATTAGAACAAAAATCCAGGCCGGGCTGGATCCCGCCAGAGCTGTATAGGCGTTCATCAGGCTCTCCGGGAGAATTATGCACTTCCCAACCGCATCGAATATCTCTCGGACTCCTTGGAATTCCTCATCGCTTACCTGCCGATTGCGGCAAAGAGCCGTCGTACCCTCTCGCGCTAATGCCGGCATATTCGGCATAGTCCTTACTATTTTTACATCGTGATTGAACCACTTGGCTATCCTCTCAATTGACAGACCGGGCGCGATGGAAACCACAATGGTTTCAGGTTGAACCGTATCTTTGATGCTTTGCACTACACTTTTGTAGGCTTGGGGTTTTACGGCGAGTATAACAACGGGAGCTGCGGCTGGATTCACATTGCTCGAGCTGGTTCGAATACCGGGGAAGCTTGAGTTCAAATCTCGAATCACGCTTTCGCTATAATCGGATACGATCAAATCCGAGGGAGAGTGTGTACCGGCGGAGAGCAGCCCCCTGATTATAGCTCCGCCCATATTGCCGGCGCCTACAAAACCAATCGATTTATCTACACTCATAACGCCATTTCACCTCATACAACCCGGATTTCAGATTCATCACCGTACCATACTTCCAGGCCGAATACTTCATCCTTCGATAAGTAGTCCGGCACCGGGCCGCTTAGCACACCAAGAGAACGTCGATAGTCTTCAATGCTGGCCCAATAGGTAGGAGGCATCACCACTTTTCGAGGTTCAATACCCCTGCTCCGGGCTTCCAGTAGCTGCCTATATACCTCGACAATCAGCTCCTCGGCCTTTCGCATATGGCTCCTCGGGTTTCCCGTGCATAGCCTTCCGGGTTCTCCGCCATATATCTCATCCGGATTGCAACCCAAAGAGTTTTGCAAGCAGGAAGTTTAGCATACACCTACGCTAATTGTTATCAGCCTTACCTGCCGCCATCAGAAAGGCTCCGCCAACTACAAATAAGATGAACACTGCTCCAACACCATAGCTATATGCTACCCGCTCATCCACCACTCCTGCCAGGTAGGCGATTCTCGGAAAGGCGCCCATCAAAAAGGGTCCGGCTATTGCCGCAAATTTACCCATGGTGTTATAAAAGCCAAAGAATTCTCCCGAGGAATTTCGATCCGGGAGAATCGATGCAAAGTAGGAGCGGCTTAGCGCCTGTATCCCGCCCTGGCTTGTAGATACTAGGAATGCAACCAGGATAAAAACTACTTCTACCCTTTCCACAGGTATGAGCGGCATTATCGTGCCAAGGGCGGTTATCAATGCATACACTCCAATCCCCACGAATAGGAAAGGCCGAGAGCCGAACCGCTGCGCCAATTTACCGTAGAGCAAGGTGAAGGGAAAGGCGAGAATCTGTATGCCGATTATGGTGCCTAGCAGCAACTCCAGCCCCACGCCGATGCTTGATGCAAAATTGGTTGCCATCTTTATGATAGTGTTAACCCCGTCGATATAGAAGAAGTATGCGATAAGGAACAGAAACACCTTTTTGTACTTCCTAATTTCCAGGAAGGTTCTGGCCAATCTTCTGAAACTTTCGACGATGGGCCTGCGTACCGGATCTATTCCATACTTCTGCTTAACGTTTCTCAAGTAGGGGAGCGTGAAGAAAAACCACCACAGAGCGGTAATGAGGAAACTGATCTTCACGCCATTTGCCGGAAGTCCCTTCGAGAAGTCCATATCAGCAAGCAGCGCGATGATTACTATGCCAATAATAAACGGAATCGTGCTGCCGCCGATATAGCCATAGCCGTAACCCAAGGAGGAGACTAAATCCAGTCTTTCTGGCGTGGTAACATCGGGAAGTGATGCATCATAAAATATATTCGAACCTCCAAACCCGATGAAGCTGAAAATATACAGTACTAACAAGGTTACCCAGTCGCCAACTCCAACCAGAGCCAGAGCCCCTGTTGCAAGAACTCCCACAATCCAGAAGGAGACAAAGAGCTTCTTCCGATAACCTCTGAAATCGGAAAGAGCGCCGATTAGCACGGCAATCACACTGATGAAGAGGGCGTATATGGTATTGGCTGTTCCAAGCCAAAAGGAGGTTTGCGTATCCGATAAGGCGCTGGTTTTAGCCACTTGCCCGAACCACAGCGGGAAAATTGCGGTTGAAATAACGGTGGAATGAACGGAATTCGCCCAGTCGTATAGAACCCAGGATCGTTCCGGTTTGCTAAGTTTTTTCATTTTTCGCACTTCTTCTCATATTGGCCAAGTATTATAGCATACTTGGGTATTAAGAGTGCTCCCCTTGACCCGATAAATCTGGACAACACAGAATGAGAATGAGGAATGCTATGAAGGTACTCCTGGTAGAGGACGATGCAAACATTGCTTCATTTGTCTCCAAGGGATTGAAGGAAGCCGGATACGGTGTTGATACTGCGATGGATGGTGATTTGGGACTGAAACTCGCCAGTTCCGGTTTATATGAAATAATAATATTGGATCTCATGCTGCCAGGCAAGGGCGGTTTTGCAATTATTACTGAGCTTAGGGAATTGGATGTTCACACTCCTGTTTTGTTTCTAAGCGCACGGCGCAACGTAGATGACAGAGTAAGGGGTTTGAAGGCAGGGGGCGATGACTACCTTGTCAAACCCTTTGTATTTGCCGAACTCCTTGTTCGGATCGAGGCCTTGATTAGGCGCGGGGGCCGGGCAACCGCGGCGCAGGGAATGCACGTGGCGGACTTAACGCTCGATCCTCTTACTAGGCGTGTAACAAGAGGCGAGAAGCTGATAGAGCTGCAGCCTAGAGAATATGCGCTTCTAGAATTTCTGATGAGAAACGCCGGTGCGGTTGTAACAAAGACTCTGATACTGGAGAAGGTTTGGGGCTATGATTTCGATCCTCAAACCAATGTTGTGGACGTTTTGGTCTCTAGACTCAGGAGTAGAATCGACAATGACTACCCAGTGAAACTGCTAAGAACCGTTCGGGGCGTGGGATATATATTTGAGAATCCCCATTAAAACACTTCGCAAAATCCATGTGCGTCTTACTCTGATAGTTACTCTCAGCGCAGCGCTCTCATCGGTGCTGGTATACGGAATACTTCTAGGCGCTCTTTTCATTGGATTTGGAAGCCAAGACCGGGCTGAGTTGGATGCTAGGCTGCTCTCTTACTGGGCGGCTTGGCAGTATGGAGGCGCAGAAGCGGTGCTTAGCCAAGCCTCGGCCGATATGAAAGAACATGGCGGACGCCCCTTTCTGCTGACTCTGAACGACCCGGAAGGAGAGATGCTCGGGGCCCTCATCCCCGGCGCTTGGGAGAAATTCGATCTTATGGATCCCAAATTGATGGAACTCTCCCCTGGAGCCTATGCGACACTGAAGGGCGAGGGGATGCACTATGCGCTTCTTGCAACAGGGACAGCACTCGATGATGGATCGCGATTGCTTGTGGGAGTGAGCACCGAGAATCGTCTATTCTTAGTGAGAATGTATCAGAGATACTATCCTTGGGCCATTGTAGCTATTATTCTCGCGGGTCTTATCGTTGGGATTATTTCATCGCGGCGGCTACTAATGCCTATTGGCAAGCTTAACGAGGAAATCGACAGGATTATCGTTACTGGGGAATTGAGCAGGCGTCTTGACAGTTCGGGTACCGGAGATTCATTCGATACTCTGATCAGCAGATACAACCGCCTGCTTGACAGGGTCGAATCGTTGATTGGCGGGATGCGCGACACTCTGAATGCTGTTGCCCACGATTTGCGTACCCCACTTACCAGGTTGCGGGGACATGCGGAAATGGCGCTTAGAAAAAGCAATACAGGTGAGTACGAGGAGGCTCTTGCTGTGGTGGTGGAACAAACAGATCAGGCAGTGGCGCTGCTTTCCGCTATCATGGATATTGCTGAAGCGGAGCAGGGCATGCTTCACTTCGATATAGTGCCTTGCAGTCTGGAAGCCCTAGTGGCCGAGGTATGCGAAATGTATGAATTCATCGCGGATGAGAAGAAAATCAGCATACACTTCGAAGCACCCGAATCCTTGGAATTAATGGGTGATCCTGCAAGACTTAGGCAGATATTTGGAAATCTTGTGGATAACGCGGTTAAATACGCTCCCCGTGGAAGTAAGATAGATGTGCTCTGTGGCAAAGAGGGTGATGATTGTTGGATCGAGGTGATAGATGATGGTCCGGGTGTTCCGGATAGCGAAAAAAATCGCATCTTTGAGCGTTTCTATAGAGGGGATAGAAGCCGTGCTTCGCGCGGGTTAGGACTTGGACTAAGCATGGTAAAGGCTCTGGCGGAAGCGCACGGCGGATCGATCAGTGTGAGGAACGCCGAAGGCCGTGGCGCCTGCTTCAAGGTATTACTCCCAAAAAACGCAAATATTTCAATTTAGTAAGCATCTTGTAATGGTTGTGCAATGTCAATGTGCTATTCTAGGTTCACAAAATTAGGAGTTATTGCATGAAAAATTTCAAGAGTAACCGCTATATCCAACTAGTCAAACTGAGTTTCCTTCTAACAATTGGCGCTTTTGTTGCCACTACAACAGCCCTAGCTCAGTCACGAAGCACCGCTGAAGATTTACAGAATACGTTCAGGGAGATTTCCTTGGATGTCCGGCCAGTTGTAGTTCAGGTGAACACGGTTAGTGTTATCGATAGGCGCACGGCTAACCCCTTCGAGTTCTTTTTCCGATTTCCCGACAGACCGGATCGATTTGAGATACCCAGGGAACAGCCATTTAGGCAGGAGGGTTTGGGTTCCGGTGTGCTTGTTGAGAGGCGGGGCAACAAAGTATATGTCCTAACTAACAACCATGTTGTGGAAGGTGCAGACGAAATTGAGCTTAACTTGCATGATGGCCGTACCTTCAAGGGTGAGCTTATTGGGGGCGATCCTCTTCGTGATTTAGCCTTGGTTTACTTTGAAACTCGTGATGAGGTGCCAATAGCGGTTCTAGGAGATTCCGACGAGGTTAGTGTTGGCGATTGGGTGCTAGCTATTGGGAACCCCCTAGGCTTTGAATCGACCGTTACAGCGGGAATTATCAGCGCTAAGGGCAGAAGCGGCGCGGGTCAGAACTTCACGGATTATCTACAAACAGATGCCTCTATCAACCGGGGCAACTCCGGAGGGGCCCTCGTCAATCTTGATGGCAGGGTTATCGGCATCAATACCTTCATTGCCTCTACCAGTGGTGGAAGTATTGGGCTCGGTTTTGCGATTCCTATTAACAATGCCCGAAAAGCGATTGACGACTTCATTGAAAAGGGCAGCGTTGAATACGCCTGGCTGGGCGTGAATATGGGCGATTTAAATGTAATTCTAAAATCTGAGCTGGATTTGGAGGATAAAAGGGGGGCATTTATTTACAACGTCTACGGAAAATCGCCAGCAATGAAGGCTGGTATTCAGCCTGGTGATTTGATAATCAGACTGGCCCGGCGCGCCATAGAGAGCTCCGACGATCTAAGCAGAACCGTGGCGGCTTTGTCGCCCGATGAGAGCGTTCCCCTTACCCTTATTAGGCAGGGTGAAACAGTAAATCTCAACCTGGAACTTGCGGTGCGTACTATAGAACGGGACGGTATTGAAGTCAATGTGTGGCCAGGCTTCTCGGTAGTTCCGATAACTTCCCAGCTTCGCGAACAGATGAGAATTTCCCGCAGTGTCGGCAACGTGCTCATTGGAGGCGTAGTTGACGGGAGTCCCGCTTCAGCATTGGGACTTCGCAGTGGAGACGTTATAAAGGCTCTTAATAGAAGAAATGTGCGAGATTTAAAGCATTTTTACACACTCCTGAACTCAAGTGATCGTGTTGTAATAAAAATCAATCGAATGGGAAACGAATTGGAGTTCACATTGAAGAAGTAGGACACGGAGTGCAAGATTAATACGCATATTCGTGGTATGATTTCGGCATTGGAGGGAGTATGGGCAAATCCGGAATAAAAATAGGTGTTCTCACAGCCGGAGGTGATTGTCCAGGATTGAATGCTGCGATTCGCGGTGTTGGTAAAACGGCCATATTGAAATATGGCCACGAGGTTATCGGCTTTTCCTCGGGTTTCCTCGGACTGATTCGAAACGAATACAAGCAATTGGATGAATTGGCTCTCAGTGGCATCCTGACTATTGGGGGAACAATATTGAGAAGCTCCAGGGAAAAACCATTTAAGCGTTCGGAGTACGACGACTACAACAAACCGGAGATTATACAGGAGAACTACAGGGCGCTCGGCTTGAATTGTCTTGTGTGCATTGGCGGAAATGGCACCCAGAAAACCGCTTATCGGCTTAGCAAACTGGGATTAAACGTGATTGGAATTCCTAAGACGATAGATAACGATGTCTGGGGAACCGATTTGACATTTGGCTTCGACTCGGCGGTAAGCATCGCTGCTGAGGCTATCGATAGACTGCACAGCACCGCAAATTCTCACAAACGGATTATGGTGGTGGAGGTTATGGGGCATACGGCGGGTTGGCTTGCCTTGCATGCAGGCGTAGCAGGCGGCGGAGATGTAATTCTAATCCCCGAGATACCCTACAATATGAAGGTGATTTCCGAGTATTTGATTAGACGTCTCGAGGAGGGTAAACCCTATTCGATTGTTGTTGTCGCTGAAGGGATTGAATTACCGGATAAAAAAAGCGGCGCTTCCCGCAATGTACCCGCGGGCGCGTATATCGCTAATCAGATTTTCAAGAGAACAGGTTTGGAAACCCGGGAAACAATCCTTGGTTACATTCAGAGAGGCGGCAGTCCAACTGCGCGGGACAGAATAGTGGCAACAGAATTCGGAGCCTATGCCGCCGAGATGATACATAGGGGCGAGTATGGCAAAATGACCGCGTACAAGGGGTACAAGCTAGAGGGAGTTCCCCTCTCGGATGTGGCAGGCAAAATCAAGGCAATCCCCCGAGAATACCCACTGATTTCGCATGCCCGCTCTTTGGGAACCTGCTTCGGCGATTAAGGTGTTCCTTCCCTCAAATCCCCTGAAGCCTGAGTCCCGATCATCTCATAAGAGGGCGGCAATGCTTAGCGGGTTAATTCCTTTGCTAACGAAACCCACTCCTCGTCTAGCGCACCCCTAAACGGCGGTCGCCGGGCTCGTCGATACCAGTATTCGGCATTCCACTCAACACCTTCCTTGCGGTGTAAATAGGCATGAACCGCACTGCCCTGCTCGCTAGGCACATTCTGAGCTATTCGATGAGCGGCGTCCCAGTCGCCGCCCTTGTCAAATGCCAGCGATCTAAGAAGCTCAGGCCACTCACTCGGTGGCTCCTCCGAAATCCGAACGTCGTCGCAGGCTTCTAAAAAATCCTCGAAAATCATGATGCTTGCAGCAGTCTAACTAGTCCTAAACAGGAGCTATCTTAAAAATTTCTATCGAATACTCGCCGGTTTTTTGCTTCAGAAAGGGATGATTCTCAGTGAACTTCTTGGCGGCTTCCATATCCGGCGCTTCCACAATGGAATATGTGCCGATTTCAAGTGGCGCCTTGCTAGCTCCGTTGTCTACAACAGAATTGCAAGGGCCAAGAGGCGGTCCAGGAACTACCAAGGCTTTGCCAGCCTTACTCGCCCAGGCCATCCAATCCTTCATCATGGCCATGGAATCTTCCTTGGACATTTTCGACATGTCTGGTATCGGGCCATTGTATAAAAACATGAATCTCGCCATTAGCATTTTTCTCCTAGCTTATTCGCTTGGATGATTCGATTAAGATGGCATTGAGAATACTTGAAAAATCTCAACCGCGTATTTGCCGGTTTCTGTGCGTAGCATCGGGCAGTTTTCGGTTAGCTTTTTTGCCTCATCCATATCGGCCGCTTCAGCAAGCGAATAGCCCAGAACCTCGAGGGGTTTCTTGCTGCTTCCATCATCGACAATTACCGCCGATTCTCCAAATGGGGCTCCGGGGTCTGGGAACTTCCCCTTGTTACTATCAAACCATGACGACCAGGCATCCATTTCCGCCTTGGTTTCTTCTTCACTCATCTGCATATCGGTATTGGGGCCGCTGTAAAGAAAAAGAAATTTTGCCATACATATCTCCTAAATTTTTGCGCTTCAGGTTAATGCAAAATTGCCTTGTTGTCAAGTACCCTCACCTCTCCCAGAAACAGAGCCAAGTTCATTGACTGTAGCGAGTGGGCCGGTATGCGTCGACTTGGATTCGATTAAACTAGCGGCTCCTGTATGCTCTTATTGTGATAGCTTCTAGGCTAGGCATGCAGCTTCTTATTGAGGAGATAGCTTAAGGCGAGGTGAGCCTTGTCGAAACTCAGGCGATAGCAGGTAAGCGGCGTGCGAAATGATACTCGGTACTGAGCGGCCCCTTGCTGCACTTTCCATTCGCTGAGGCGTCGTGGATTTCCTCTTGAAGAGTGCCGCCTAGCAGTCAAGTTCAGTTTTTCAATCGCTGCCAAAGCGATGCCCTTCTTATAGGGAACCCTATCCCGAAGTAATCATCCTCGGGCGACTTGCCGATACCTCATCATTCCGACTGACGGCTAGCTCAATCTACTCACTGCGGTCTACCCAACTCGCGCCCCCGTCCCTGGAGGTATAGAAATGGCCGCCAGCAACCACCGCGGCAAGCTTGGATCCATCAGGAGACATCGCTACGGAGCGCCAATTCTTATCTCCTTCGATTGCAGAGCCACCGCGAGTGCTGCGGTCTATCCAGGTTTCTCCCCCATCCGTGGAGGTATAGAGATGATCGAAGTCCGCCACCGCGGCAAGCTTGGATCCATCGGAGGACATAGCTATAGACTTCCACTGCTTTTCTCCTGCAATCGCGGAGCCTAGGGTGCTATGGTCTGTCCAGGTTTCTCCCCCGTCCGTGGAGGTATAGAGATGGCCGTCACTCACCACCGCGGCAAGCTTGGATTCATCAGGAGACATCGCTATAGATTGCCAGAATACAGCACGCGTAACCACGAAATCGGCGACTCTGCGGTCTATCCAGGTCTCCCCCCCATCCGTGGAGGTATAAAGATGATCGAAATCCGCCACCGCGGCAAGCTTGGATCCATCGGAGGACATCGAAATTGAGAACCACCATTTATTCCCCTCGATCACAGAGCCGGGAGTGCTGCGGTCTATCCAGGTTTCTCCTCCGTCTTCGGAGGTATAAATATGATCGAAACCTGCTACCGCGGCAAGCTTAGATCCATCGGAAGACATCGCTATGGAATGCCACTGTTTTTCTCCTGCAATCGCAGAGCCCTCGGCATTGCTGCGGTTTGTCCAACTTGCCCCCGAATCAATGGAATTATACAGGTGTCCGTGTTCCACCGCAGCGGCAAGCCTAGATCCATCATGAGATATTGCTATAGACCGCCAGTGCTTTTCGTTTCCTTCGATCACAGAACCAGGAGTGCTGCGGTCTATCCAAGTTTCTCCCCCGTCTTCGGAGGTATAGATATGATCGAAAGTCGCTACTGCGGCAAGTTTGGACCCATCGGAAGACATCGCAACGGCTTCCCAGGGTTTATCTCCCGCGATAACTGAACCAGTGTCTCTAGGGCAGGCAGTCAGCAGAGAGACTGCCAGCGCCGTAATCAGGGCGAAGCTTCTTATCATAGTTTTTTATTATAACCGATAAGAGCAATTTTGACAAGAAAAGTTTCGTAGTTTCATACCGCAGAAATCTCGATATCCATTTGGGTTGCCCGCGAGTTTGGATGTGGTTTTCCTATTATCTGCGACTCAGCCTTTCATATGCGGCTGTGTAACTTGTCTTTGAACAGTCTCCGCTTTTTCCGAATCTGAGCTTATTGGAGCTTATCATCTAAGCAGAGCGCGAGTTCGGGCTGGGCGGATTTGAACCGCCGACCCCATGTCCCCCAGACATGTACGCTAAACCCCTGCGCTACAGCCCGCTTCATTGCGGAAACCATAGTACCCCGCGGACAAGAAAGTCAATAATGGGAGCTTCGCTATCTTTTGTTGAAACGCGAGGTGTCATTTTCCGGTGGAAATGGGAAATTGACCTGCGCCTTGAGGTTGAACCGGGCATATGCATTGCCTCATTCATGCCAGGTATGACATAACTGACGCTATGCGACTAATCGCGCCTTCGAACACCTGCCTAATTCAAGGAAAATTCGACTGATCTAAACTCGTGAAGCCTGTCTATGAGGCGCAATCCACTTGAATTCAACGTGGGGATCGAGGGGATTATCTTGGGGCGAGGTGCTGCAAATGATTAATGGTATTCATCTAATTACTTATCCGGATAGTTTGGGCCGGAATATTTCGGAGTTGCACGGCTTTATGAAACGAAGACTCTCCGCCTGTGTGGCGGGCGTGCATGTACTGCCGTTTTTTCCTTCAACAGCGGATAGGGGCTTTGCTCCAACTACGTATCGGGAGGTAGATAGAGCCTTCGGAAACTGGGAGAATGTTGTCGCGCTCGGAAGTGATTTTGAGTTGACAGCTGATTTCATGATGAATCATGTTTCAGCGCGATCGGCTTGGTTCTTAGATTGGCTAGAGAAGGGGGAGCATTCGCAGTGGGCGGATTTGTTTATTCCGGTTGATAGCCTTTTTCCGGATGGAGTGCCGAAGGATGAGCGCGCCCTAATCTACACCCGCAAGCCTAGGGATCCATGGGTGCCGGCGAATTTTGAGGATGGGAGCGTGCGAAATGTCTGGTGCACCTTTTTCGAGCAGCAAATCGATATTGATTTGTTCTCGGATGTCGGTAGGCGCTGGTTGGAAGAGGAATTAGGGGAACTCTGCGCGCGGCGGGGAATCGGCACGATTCGGCTCGATGCGATTGGGTATGCGACTAAAAAACGGGGCACAAAGTTTTTCTTTGAGGAACCGGAGATTGTTAACCTGCTGGGACGATGCGTGAATATTGCCGAACGTCATGGAGTAACCCTACTCTCGGAGGTGCATGAGCATTTCAGCTACCAGGAACGGCTGGCTGGCTGGGGAAGGGTGATGGTATATGATTTCGCTCTGCCGATGTTGCTGCTCTATGCCTGTTATTCGGGCAACGCCGTTCCGCTTAGAGACTGGCTGCTTCGCCGCCCTGAAAACTGTGTAACCACCCTGGATACCCACGATGGAATTGGGGTTGTGGATGTGAAAGACCTGCTTAGTCCGGAGCAGATCGAGTTCACTGTCGACACGCTCTATAACAGGGGATCCAGTGTGAATAGGCGGTATTCCACGGCAGCCTTCGGAAATCTGGATATTTACCAAATCAATTGCACTTATTATTCAGCGCTGGGAGAGAACGACGATGCCTATATGCTAGCGCGAGCGCTGCAGTTTTTTGCGCCTGGCATCCCTCAGGTTTACTATGTTGGACTGCTGGCGGGCTCTAATGACATTGAATTCGTGCAGAGAACGCAGCATGGAAGGGATATAAACAGGCATGCATATAGTTTGGAAGAGGCGGAGACCCAGTTGCAACGTCCGGTTGTGAGGCGGCTCCTTCGTCTGATGGAATTTCGCAGCAAATTCGGGGCCTTCGGTATCGGGAGAACAGCCGTGGGCGAAAAGGTGAAAGTGGATGGTTCGAAGCCTACCCGGACTCATCGTGACTTAGGGGGAATGGAGGTGAATTTGAATGAGGGGGGAGATACTCTCACCGTTGTTAGAAGATGGAATAGTTTCAGAGCGAGTTTGCAAGTTGATTTCTTGAAGCTCAGCGCTATAATCGAAAGCGAAGAACCGGCGGGGCGGGAGAGTTTCCGGGTTTGAGGTATGAAGGAGGTGCTTTGTGATTGTCAGCTGTGGCGAGGCATTGATCGATTTTGTTCCGCGGGAGGGGAATGAGCTGGCATATGTGCCTTGCACTGGAGGTTCGCCTTATAATCTGGCTATCGCAGTATCGCGATTAGGCGCGAAAGTGGGTTTCCTCGGTAAGATTTCGAGTGACTTTTTCGGGAATCTGCTCTTTGATCGATTACTTGCGGAGGGTGTGGATATGAGCCTTATTCGTCGGTCAGACCGTCTTAGCACCCTGGCCTTCGTGGGTATAGAGCGGGGCAGGGAGCCGCGTTATGCCTTTTATACGAACGGCTCGGCCGATAGGAATCTGCTTGAAATCGATGTACCCGAGAGGCTTCCGGACGAGGTGAAATGCTTGGAATTCGGTTCCATTTCGCTTCTTCTAGAACCCGGGGCGCAAACGATCAAAAACTTGGTTCGGCGGGAGGTGGGACGAATAGCCATTTCTTACGATCCGAATATCCGTTCTATGATGGTGAGCGATGTCGAGGCCTTCACGGAGGAGGTTGAAGAATTGACCTCCCTGGCGACAATTGTGAAGGTTAGCAGCGCGGACTTGGAGTGGCTTTATCCAGAGAGAGATAGAGAGGATAGCGCCCGCGCCTGGTTGGCAGCAGGCGCGGGAATTGTGGTTGTTACTCGCGGAAAGGATGGGGCCGTTATATTGACGCCCGGTTTTCGTGTGGAATCGGGAGAGTATCCAGTTGAAGTGATTGATACAGTTGGTGCTGGCGATAGCTTTCACGGCGCCTTGCTGGTGCGATTGAATCAGCTGGGCAGACTCTCGGCGCGCTGCGCGGAAGATTTGACACGGGCGGAGGCGATCGACGCCTTGGAATTTGCGATAAAGGCTTCGAGTTTGAACTGTGCCAGAAGGGGAGCGGATCCGCCTACGATGGATGATATGACACGGGCGGATGCCCGGCCCTAGCTAGGCGGCGGGAGGAGCGCTTTATCAAGCTTAGCTCTGAGCCTAGGGATCGTTCAAAAGAGGAGACAGGTTTCTATGGATTATGAGGCGCTTGTTGTAGGCGGGGGCCATGCCGGAATCGAGGCTTCCTTGGCGCTCAGCCGGCTTGGCTATTCGACGATGCTGGTTACGCAGAATCTGGATACAATAGGACAGCTCTCATGTAACCCGGCTATTGGGGGCTTAGCGAAGGGGAATATGGTTAGGGAGATCGATGCGTTGGGCGGGGAGATGGGACGGATTATCGATAAAACAATGATTCAATTTCGAGTTCTAAACCGCAGTAGAGGCCCGGCGGTTCAGGCGCCAAGGGCTCAGGCGGACAAGATTGCCTATCGGCTTAGGGCGAGGAAGGCCTTGGATGCCGAGGCTAATCTGTATCTATACCAGGATACTGTTGTGGATTTCATTCTTGGTAATGAAGGTGGAGGAACAACTACTGTAGAGGGGGTGCTAACCGAGCGAGGAGGCAGGATTGGAGCGAGGGTTGTTGTTCTTACTACTGGAACCTTTATGAACGGAAAGATTTTTATTGGCGAGTGGGAGAAAACGGGAGGACGAATTGGCGAGTTGGCCGCCTTGGGATTGGGGGAGAGACTCCGGGCGATGGGTTTTGATGTTGGACGGATGAAAACCGGAACTCCGGCGCGAATACACCGGCGCTCTCTCGATGCGAATCGAATGGAAACCCAATTCGGCGATGAAGATATTTTTGGATTCAGTTTTGGGGGAGATTCGATAGATAGGCCGATGTTGCCCTGTTATATAACTTATACGAATCGAAAAACCCACGAAATCATCCGTGGACATCTTGGCCGTTCGCCTTTGTTCTCGGGCAGGATTGCCGGAGTTGGCCCTCGTTACTGTCCTTCGATTGAGGATAAGGTTGTCAAATTTCCGGATAGAGATAGACATCATGTTTTTGTGGAGCCGGAGGGACTCGATAGTGAGGAGACTTATCTCAATGGACTTTCCACCAGTCTGCCTGAGGATTCGCAGCGAGAGTTTATTAGAAGCATTCCCGGGCTCGAACGCGCAGAATTAATAAGGCCAGGTTATGCAGTTGAATATGATTATTTGAATCCTTTGGAATTGACGCCGAGTTTGGAATCGAAGAGGATTCGCAATCTATTCATAGCGGGTCAGACTAATGGAACAAGTGGTTATGAGGAGGCAGCTGCACAGGGCCTGATGGCGGGGATAAACGCGGGAAGGCGTCTGCGGAGCGAGGGCTCGCTGGTGCTTGATAGGTCGGAGGCTTATATTGGCGTTCTTATCGATGATTTGGTTACCCTGGGAACCAAGGAGCCGTATCGAATGTTCACTAGTAGAGCGGAATATCGCATTGCGCTCAGGCATGATAATGCCGATAGACGGCTCTTCGTTCGACGGAAGGAGGCGGGTCTATTTAACCCGGAGGATATTGAGCGCTTTGAGGCTAAGCGCTCGAAAATTGAAGAGATTCGCTGCTTGCTTCGAGAGAGAACCCTGAGCGAAGGCGAACTTGTAACCGGAAAAGAACAGAAGGCGGCAAGAAACCTAGAAGGACTTTCCCCTAGCGAAGCGGCCATGGTCTATGCCGCGTGCCGGGAAGGCGAGAGTTTCGAGCACTTACTGCGCGATCCGTATGTCTCCATTGAAGATTTAATCCAAATTGAGCCCGCGATCGCCAAGGGAGCAAGTAGTGATTGGCTTCGGCAAATCGAACTCGATATCAAGTACGAGGGATATTTACAGCGGGAGGAGCGCCATGTGCGGCGCTTCCGCAAAATGGAAGCTGTTGCAATCCCAGGCGAGTTGAACTGGGAAGCTGTGCCGGGCCTGTCTGCCGAGTCGAGAGAAAAGCTTAGAGCCGTCAAACCCGAGAGTGTTGGCCAGGCATCTCGAATACCGGGGGTGCGTTCGTCTGATATAGCGGTAATTCTAGTTACCTTGGGGCGGGATTGATAGGAGCTTCCCAATACTACGACAATGTGCCCGGCCTCAGCAGCCCTGCGTTAAGCGAGCCGCAGCGGACACCCTCGCGCACCGATTCTTCCAGCTTGAGGCCTCTGGCCAATGAATATGCTAGGCCGGCGCAGAAGGCGTCTCCGGATCCGATTGTATTCAGCGCCCTGATTGGCGGCGGGGTAATTCGGCCCAGAAGCCCATTCGATGCATATAGAACATCTCGGCTGCCTCGGGTAATCACATAGCTGGGGCCATTAGATGAGAGTCTGCAAATCTCCTCTTCCACCGCATCAAGCGCATCCGAATCGGCCTTCTCGCTTGCAGAAAGGCTTGGCAGGAAGGTGTCCACAAACTCTACCAGGTTTATCTTTACCACGGCAATCCTTGTTTCGAGACTCGCCAGTAATTCATTGCCTCGATAATCAACCACAGTCTTAGCGCCCCTTTTTTCGGCTAGAGAGCAAAATTCAGCGAAGAGTTCCGAGGGGTATCCCGGGGCCTTCGATCCGGAAAGAATTATCCAATCGGCCCTCTCCAACTCCCGCGAGAACAGGCTGCGAATTTTGGCAACCGTTGACTCTTCTACTTCCTGAGTGGTTTCAACAATCTCGGTTGTGCTTCTTGTTTCGTCGTCCAGCAGGGTTATGCAGGTGCGAATTGGCGAGTCACTGTCTGCCCATACGATGTCTATTCCCTCTTTCTCGCACATTCCAAGCAGCAAGTTCCTGCCATGCCCCAGGTGAGTTAGATGCACCGCGCGAGCGCCTAATTGACATAGAACGCGCGTTGCGTTGATCCCCTTTCCGGTGATGTCAAAACGCATTTCTGTCGCTCGATTTACCTCACCCCTTTTCAAGTTCCTCAGACAGATGGTTCTCTGAAAAGTCGGATTCAGATTTACCGACAGAAAAGTCATTAACTTAGTTTACCTCGGCTCGCTATGTAGAGGCCCCGCGAAGCTGCAACTTTGCGTAGCATGGGCTGTTACTTCGAATAGAATTCAACCACCATCTGCTCATTCGCAATCGAGGGTATATCGGCTCGATCGGGCAGGCGCTCGATCGAGCCAACAAGGGCATCTCCGTCAATCGATAACCAATCCGGTATAACCTGATTGCTATGCGCCAAACTTTCACGCAGAAGCTTCTTACTCGATTCCGATTCTTTCACCTTAATACTGTCTCCGGCCTGAACAAGCATCGACGGCACATTCGCGCGCCTGCTATTCAATCGAATATGGCCGTGGCTTACAAACTGCCTCGCCTGTGCCCGTGTGGTTGCTAAACCGAGACGATAAACCACATTGTCCAGACGGCGTTCTAACAGAATCATCATATTGTCGCCGGTGAGCCCGCGAAGCTTCTTCGCCTTCACGAAGGCGTTAAAAAACTGCCTCTCGCTTAAGGCATAGGACAGCCGAAGTTTCTGCTTCTCAAACAGCTGGCGCCCGTAATCGCTAAGCTTGCTCCTATCCCGAGTATCCCTTTCCTTTCCAGGCCTCTGCGGCTTTTTTTTAAGCAATCTATCGTATTTACTGTTGCCGTAAATGTTGACACCGAGACGGCGGACGATTTTTCCACGAGCTTTCGTGTTTCTCGCCATTGCTCTTCTCCCATCTTAAGGAGTTATAAAACGCCCCCACGGAGCGCGTCAAATCATGCTATTCAACAGTCTCGCTATTGGTCAATGAGTTTCGGGGATATGAGGGCCATGTCGATGGAAACAGCAATCGAGAACCTCGCCCAGAGCATCCACTGCTAATAAGAGGATAGTACCTTCTCGCCCTCGATAATGCTCACTCCCACGCTGGTTCCGATCCGCGTGGCCCCGGCCTCAATCATTGAAATGGCGTCATCAGCCGTGCGCACCCCGCCGGCAGCCTTTACTCCCATGTCCATTCCAACTGTTTTTCGCATTAGACGTATATCTCTGACAGTAGCTCCATGCTCGCTAAAACCAGTTGAAGTTTTTACGAAACTGGCCCCTACATCCTTGGCTATCAGACAGGCGTTTATCTTTTCCATATCCGTGAGCAAGCAGGCTTCTATGATTACCTTGACGCCCGCATCTCCGGCAGCATCCACAACCGCTGCAATATCGTCCCGAACCAAATTCGAGTCGTCCGATTTAAAGGCCCCAATATTCATTACCATGTCTATTTCCCGAGCGCCCAGCTCCATGGCCCTTTTGGCCTCATAGGCCTTCGCCATGGTTTCCATCGCCCCCAGTGGAAAACCAACCACCACGCAGGTAGCAATGTCGGTATCCTCGAGAAACTTCGAACAGAATGAAGTCCAGCAGCTGTTAACACAAACCGATCTGAAACCATATTCCTTCGCCTCCAGGCACAATTGCCGGATCTGCCTATTGGTTGTTCTCCCTCTTAACAAAGTGTGGTCTATATAGCCCGCAAGCTCATGTCTTTCCATAACAACTCCTTGAATTTGTCCAAACAAGAACATATATCAAACGGCCAGCGACGACAATAAAAACAGAGCGAAAAAACGCCATCGTTCTTGAATATACGGATCGAATATATCGAACAATGCCTCTCATTCTCGTTCCTTAGTATTATCGTTATACTGGAGGTTGAAATGGAGATAAATTCAAGAGAAAATATCGAGAATTCCAAGAGGCGAAAACCATGAGTTTGCGAAGATGTGTGTAGGCTCGGGAGCAGGGGAAAATGATTGATCATATTTTCTTGTTTATCTACATATTCTCTGTCGGAGCAACTTTTTCCGCAGTGTCGATGAGTCTGCTTTATTGGCTGCGGCGGCGCAATTCCGGTAGGCTGAACACATTTCTATTTATCTCCTACCTGACCATACTCCTCCTGCTTGCGGGAGTACGATTCTACTGGGAAGAACTGCTTGGCGGTGGACGGGCAGTGACAATCGGAACCGGTATGGCTGAATTCGCTGGTTATGCACTGCTCTTATACTACTTGCCGGCAACAGTGAATCATATAATAGGCCGTAGTTGGACCTGGCTTAGGAGAATCTCATCAATTACCGCGTGTACAATTTATTTTGCTCTAGGCGCAGTGTATTTGCTAACGGGTTTCCTGCAGCCCATTTCAATCGCGGCCGGTTTCCTATACTTTCTTGCACTCGGTGTAATCTTGGTAGACATAGTTCGAAGCTCATCGCAGATAAGGGGGAGATCCACTAGGGTAACCGTTCTGATAATCACGCTCTTGACGGTTATTTTTCTACCGCTTGTTATGGCAAGCAGACTGCTAGGGGAAAGCAGTGGAACCCCAATGATGAGTCAGTCTATGCGCTTCTTGTTTTTGTCTCTCTACTATTTTTGGATGGCGGCGGCGGGAGTTGTTTTCTACATAAGGGAAATGAGCGCCGATGCCCGACTTCCAATTGCTGAGCAGGACATTCCTTCCAAACTTCCCCTCACCGTACGCGAGCGTGACATTGTGAAATCTCTCACACAGGGCCTAACTCATGGCGAAATTGCCGCAAACCTAGGCATAAGCCCAAATACCGTGCGCAACCATGTATCCAATTTCTACAAGAAGCTTTCGATTCGTTCCAAGGTGGAATTACTGGGCGTGCTTCGCGGGGAACGCGACTACTAGCCCCCGTTCGGCCCGTCTTCTAAAATACCCTGAATTGCCGCCTTCTCCGAGGCGTACTCGCCCAGCAGGAGGCTCATGTTTTTTTCGGAGATGATATCCCTCAATATAGGCAGCTGCGCTCCTGCGAAATGCAGTGTAAACACGGGTAGGATCTTTTCTCCCATTCGCTTGGTTTCAGCCCCGGGCGAGGTTTCAGTTACGGTTAGAGCATAATCGCGGCCCTGTTTAACGAATTTCACAAGATGATCAGCGCCGTTAAAGGGATAGAGTCTCTTGCGATAGGAATACACTAGGTCGGGATTAATCAGGGCAGCGTCACTTTCCACCGTCTGCTCTATATCCATCTCCAATAAACGCGAACGCCACCAGGCGGCGTTTGTCGAAACCTCGCGGAAAGTAAGCAAATCCTCCGATGTAAGGGTCCAGGTAACGTTGTCTAAACCAAAACCCTTATAGCTAATGAAGATTTCCACCATGGTTCCACCCTCATCAGCACTGATATAGGCCACGCCTTCCTGGTATCCATCGAAACTCTCCAACCCAATTTCCACCTGCCCAATGGGCACGGGGAGGGCGCTCAGCCTCGCGGGGAGGCCAAGCAGAAGACTAAAAAGAAGTAGAGAAGTGAACAGCCTCATACCACGTTTTATCGGCATGCCGAGTTATTTACACGCGGACTTTCGAAGTCGTTCACTTCAATTTTACTTCATTTCCCCTTGCTGAAACGGCTTTCCCAGTCTCGCTCCTTGTTGATGTCATCGGCCATTTTTCGATACTCCTTCTTGAGCTCTTCGTATTCCTCATCCCTCGCTCGATAATTGCGCCGTTCCTCACGGCGTGGTTCCAAGGGCAGAATCAGGGCCAAGATGAAGTAAACCCAAATGGCCATTCCCGCACAAACAACCAGTAGGATAAATCCCAAGCGAATCAGTCCGACCGGGAATTCCCTCCACTCGGCGATCCCCTTGCACACACCCAATACCAGGCCATCCCGCGATCGGTACAGTTTACACTTCTTACGAGTGGACATCCTTTACCTCCCCCCTTACGCGTCGCTTCCAACGCTCTGGCTCTTGCTTGTCGTAGACTTTTTAACTGACTGGTCCAGAGTTTTTTTCAATTTCTCCAATTCCTTCTCTATGGCTCCATCGGATTCCAGTCTGTTAAATTGCTTCTCCAGATCGTTCGTGCTGCCCGCCAAGTCGGCATCGGCTTCTATTCTTTCGATGCGGCTTTCCAACTCTCCGAAACGCATCATCGCCCGAGTTCCGGCCGCATTGGATACAAGGTTTCGAGCCTTTCTTTTCTCGGCGGCGTGAATGCCGCGTTGAATCAGCATCTTGTGCCTCAGTGTCACCTCATCGAGCTTCGATTCAAGCTGTCCGATGTTGGTTTTGCACTCCTCTATAAGACGATTATAACCCTCTAAGTCCTTTTGTGCGAATTCCAATTGAGTTTGATACTGCTTTTTTTCAAGTAAAGCCTCCTTGGCCAGATCATCCCGCTTCTTCTCGATGGCAAGTACCGCCCGTGTTCCCCACCGTTCAAGCTTTGTGGTGAGCTCGTCGCGATCACGTTCCATCTCGGCTCGAGTTGCCATTTTTGCGGCGCACGAAGATTTCAAGTCCACCAGGGTGTCCTCCATCTCCTGGATCATAAGCCGAATCATCTTCTCGGGATCCTCAGCCTTGTCGAGCATCGCATTGATATTGGAATTGATAATATCACCCAATCTACTAAAAACTCCCATTGTTATCCTCCATTATTGCTTATCGCTTACTGAAGCTTAAGCAAATAGCATGCCAATCGCATATTGAGGAGTTATTCGCGGTAAATGGTAAAAAAACCAAATTATCTGGTATAAAATAACAAATTCCTGTAGAGTATTTGGATGGAATACACAAGGGGATCACAGGAAGCCCTCGGTGAATCAGAGGCCTTCCTCGAATTCCAGCAATTGCTTGGCAGAGCGGCGCGGGTGGATCGCTCAGTGCTTATTATCGGCGAGCGGGGAACTGGAAAGGAACTCGCGGCCAGCCGTCTACACTATCTTTCCCCGCGTTGGAACGGGCCTCTTGTAATACTTAACTGCTCATCGCTTGCGCCCGGAGTGATTGAATCCGAGCTCTTCGGCCACGAGCGAGGTTCCTTTACAGGAGCGGTAGGCTTTCGGAAAGGGCGTTTCGAGGAAGCAAATAACGGCTCCTTGTTTCTCGATGAAATAGGCCTGATTCCGGTTGAGGTGCAGGAGAAGATTCTAAGAGTGGTTGAATATGGCACCTTTCAAAGAGTTGGGAGTTCACGAACTGTTGAGGTGGATGTTCGAATTCTCGGGGCTACAAATCAAAATCTGCCTAAACTCTGTGATAAGGGTCTATTCAAACTGGATTTGCTCGATCGTTTGTCCTTCGAGGTGCTGTTCATACCCCCCTTGCGGGAACGAGGAAGTGATATCGTGAAGCTGGCCAATCACTTTGCCGCCAAGATGGCCCAGGAGCTGGGGAGGAAGAGTATTCCTATCCTTTCGGACGAAGTAGTTCGCATTATTCGGGACTATCTCTGGCCCGGAAATATAAGGGAGCTTAAGAATGTTCTCGAGAGGGCGGTGTATCGGCAAGAGACGCCGGTGCTCGAAAGTTTAACAATTAACCCCTTTGTAAACCCCTGGCAGCGTGGCAGGGGCTTAGCTGAAGCATACATCGGCGAGCAGGCTGCCGAGGCAGGGCGGAGCGAGAGAAATGGCCACAAGAAGAAGCCGGAAGAATCCGAGGCCTGGCCCGTCGATCTGAGAGAAGAGCTTAGGGAACTGGAGCAGAGGCGCCTGAAGGAGGCAATTGCGAGGACCGGCGGGCACCAGGGGCGGGCGGCCAAATTGCTGGGCCTGAGCTACAACCAATTTCGGGGGCTTTATAGAAGGAGTATTCATAGAGGAATCGAATAGGAAAACAGCCTAGCTCTTGCCGTCGATATAGAGACGAAGGTTTTGAAGCTGCTGCTTAAGGAATCCGATGTTCGATTTCCTGAATTACCTGAGGATATGAACCGCGCTCAAGCGGAAGCAGCTAACCATGGCCGATTAAACCACTCTCTCATAACGCTACTGGCCTTAGGAAGCCCATGGCATTCGAAGTCGCATACCCTCGTGCATGTCGTGAAGTTCATTGGAGCTGATAGACAAAGAGATTGGTAAAACCTAGACGCTCCAGCTCCATTACAGTTTGGAATACTTCTTCCTCTTCAACATCCGCGACAATGAGGCGGGTAATCCCATTGGGCTGCAAATCGGCGCGCGAATCTATGCCGGCCTCACTCAGGCGGGATTTGTGAACCAGAACCCTATCGAAATTTTCCCATGCGCCAATCTGAATATTGAAGCGCACCTGCGGCATGGTTGATTTTTCGGCCACTATGCGCACTTCCGCGGTTCCGTTTTGGATCATCCCCAGTTCCTTGGCCGCGGCATAACTGAGGTCGATAATACGGCCCCCAACAAAGGGCCCCCTGTCGTTTACTCGAACTCGAACAGTCCGGCCATTTTCCAGGTTCGTAACGGTTAGATAGGTTCCAAAGGGGAGAGTTCTATGTGCGCAGGTAAACCTCATGGAATCATAGACTTCGCCATTCGCCGTTTTCCTTCCCTGGAAATTGCCGCCATACCAGGAGGCCACTCCTGTATCCTCCCATGCTGGAACTTGGCTTAGGCTCATGCACAGCAAAATGCAGACCAGAGTTGAACGAGGCATCGTTATAGTGTATCGGATGCGCCTATGTGTTCATTGAGCGTAAATATGAGTAAGGCGGACGTATTCAAATCTGAGCCTTGGGTTTGAGAGTCCTTGATTGGATGCGCCTCATGCGGCTAGAATCGGCGAGCTATGGGGCAGGATAAGGGGCTACTGAGCCACTGGGCGGATATAACTGCTTCCAGAATTATCCGCGAACGCCAGGGGAAGGAGGTCTATGTTTGCGCCTCCGGAATAACTCCCTCCGGCACGGTGCATATCGGGAATTTCAGGGAGATTATTTCAGTGGAACTGGTGGTTCGGGCTCTGCGCGAGCAGGGGGCAAGAGTGCGCTTCATCTATTCCTGGGATGATTATGATGTGTTTCGCAGGGTTCCGGAGAACATGCCGCAAAGAGAGCGCTTGGAGGCCTATCTGCGAAAGCCGATTACCAGTGTCCCTGATATGCAGGGGAAGCAGAAGAGCTATGCGGCTCGCAAAGAAGCGGAACTTGAGAAGATTCTGCCCCTTGTGGGAGTCGAACCGGAGTATATCTATCAGACCGAGCGCTACAAGGCCGGATGCTACGCGGCGGATATCAAACTGGTTCTTGATAACAGGAACCTGATTCGCCGAACGCTGGATGCCTTTCGGAGTGAGAAGCTGGATGGTGGCTGGTATCCTCTGAAAGTTTTCTGCGGCGAATGCGAGAGGGATACGACAAGAGTGGTCGCCAGACCCGCCGATTATGAGATTTCCTATGCATGCGATACCTGCGGCAATAGAGAGAGAGTGGACTTTCGGCGCTTCGGAGGCGTTAAACTGCCTTGGCGCATCGATTGGCCCATGCGCTGGCGCTTTGAGAAAGTGGACTTCGAACCGGCCGGCAAGGATCATCACAGCGGGGGGGGGAGCTTCGAAACAGCAAGGTTGATCGCCAAGGAAGTTTTCGATTATACCCCGCCGACTACTCTTCAGTATGACTTTGTGCGGATTAAGGGGGGGAGTGGGAAGGTAAGCTCTTCAAAAGGGGAGGTGGTATCACTGTCGGAGACTCTCAAGTACTATCAACCCGAGTTGGTGCGCTTCATGTTTGCCGGCACGCGGCCGAATAGCGAATTTGCCATCAGTTTTGACATGGATGTGATTAAGCTGTACGAGGATTATGATCGCATCGAGCGTGACTACTTCGATAAGCCGCAGAATCCCAAGTCTAAGTGGTATAAGAACGCGCGAATCTACGAGTTTTCGCAGGTAGCCGCCGTGCCTACGAGGCAGCCGTATCGAATTCAGTTCCGCCATCTTACCACTCTCTTGCAAATCCATTCCGGAGCTGTAGATGCGGTAATCGCCTTCCTTGGCGATGTGCCGCCGGAAGACATGGATAGTTTCAAAGTACGCGCGGCCTGCGCTTGGAACTGGCTGAATAACTGCGCTCCGGACGATTTTCGCTTCAGCCTAAGGAGGCCCTCCGATGGACCAGTCGACTTGCCGGATGCCTCGGCCGATTTACTGAGGGCGCTTAGGGACCTGAAAACCCTGGTGAAGACGAGGCTGGGCAGGGTGCCCGAGAAAGAATTCGGCGCGGCAATGTACGATATCGTTCATGAGCATGAACTTGATTCAGGGGAATTCTTCGAGGCGCTTTACTTGATTCTGATCGCTAAGACTAAGGGACCTCGGATGATAAGCTTCCTTCACGTTCTGGGAGCCGGATTGGTGTCGGAATCACTCGAACTCTATTAGCGGGCCAGGGGGTCTACGCAATGCCCTGCCCTCCTGTTGGAATTGTTATGGACGGAGTTGCTACATTGTTTAACCCTGTCTTTTCCCCTGAGCCATGGATTATGCTTCAAGTTATTTGGGGATCGCCATGGAGGCTGGCCGTTGCAGATTAGGCAGGCTGTTTTGTGTGTTTCGCTCCTTGCGCTTGTCTTAGGAACTCGTGCCTTGCTATATTGCCCTACCTCGTTTCGCCGGATTTGCGGGCGGGAGAATCTGCCCGCGCCTCATTGGCGGAAAAGCGGTCTGCCATGTATTCTGATGGAGGAGTTGTATGCAGAACAACGATGAAAAGGAAGGATCAGCGCAGAGAGACGACTATGATGGCTTGCAGTCCAAGCTTCTTAAAACGCGGACACTGCTCTTATCCGGGGATATCAACAAAGAGTTGGCGGAGAAGCTGATTCGGAACATTCTTCTGCTGGAGGCCGAGGCGGATACCTCTATCAAGGTGTTTATTGATTCGCCCGGAGGGGATGCGGATGCCGGATATGCGATTTTCGACATGCTACGCTTTGTAAAACCGGAGATTCTAACCGTTGGAATGGGCACTGTCGCCAGCGCGGCCGCCTTGGTTCATCTTGCCGCCAAGAAGGAGAATAGACTTAGCCTGCCTAATGCCCATTTCCTTATCCATCAGCCTCTTTCGGGCATGCGCGGAGTGGCGACCGATATCGAGATTCATGCGCGTGAATTGGAAAGACTAAGAGAGAAGATCAATGTTCTAATTGCGCAGGAGACGGGGCAGACACTGGAGAAGGTTGCCGGAGATACCGATAGGGATTATTGGCTCAATGCGGAAGAGGCCTTGGAATATGGCTTGATAGCGCGGATTATTAAGTCGCGGTCGGAGCTGGCTTAGCTCCGTGAAATTGGCTATTATGTGGCCGAATGCTTTACCCTGATCTTTCTGCCTATCAACGTAGACTTGAAAAAGATGGGATTCTCCCCGATGGCTTTGAGGTTGGGGTGAGTTCGCTGGAATTTGTGCCGCCGGAGAGGCCGAATGGCGGAGTGCAGAAAATGGATCTTGGTGTTATAAGGATGCTAGAGCCCACGGCATCGTTTGCGGGAGCCTTTTCAAAAAATGCCTTCCCCGGCTGGCCTATCATTGTTGGACGAAAACTGCTTGAGGGGCCGCATATTCAGGGAGTACTCGTAAATAATCGGGTGGCGAATGTGGGCGTGAAGGGAGGGCTCGAGGCCTCTTGGCTGCTTTCTGAGTTCTGCAGCGAGGTTTTTGGCGACCCTGCTCCCTATTTTCCCTCTTCGACGGGAGTTATCGGCTGGGCCCTACCCTTGAAGAAAATGGAAGCCACGCTCGCGAAACTCAAAAAGAACATGAACAAGGGATTGATTCTCGAACTGGCCAGGGCGATTATGACAACTGATTCCTGGCCGAAAATTCGATCGCGAAGCTGCGGTACGGGAAGAATCGTGGGTATAGCCAAGGGAGCAGGAATGATCGCGCCGAATATGGCGACGATGCTTGTTTTCATTCTAACCGATGTGGATTTCCCGAGGGATGTTGGAAGGCGTATTTTCCTGGAGGTGGTGGATAAGAGCTTCAACGGAATAAGCGTGGATGGTGAAACAAGCACTAGCGATTCAGCCTTCCTTTTATCTTCCTGCCTGCATTCCTACCCCGGCAACGAAGAATTCAGGGATGCTCTGATGGAGATTTCATTTAGTCTGGCCGAGGATGTGGTTAGGAATGGCGAAGGCTGCACCCATGTAATCAGGGTAAGCCTTGCTGGCGCCTCGGATGCCGCCGAAGCCCGTAGACTCGCCCACGCCGTGGCCAATGCCCCGCTAAGCAAAATGGCAATAAGAGGAAACGATCCGAACGTTGGGCGTATACTCCAATCGCTTGGAGCGGAGTGCGGACGCTTGGGAATTGAAATCAATCCCGAGAAAATAGAACTTGGCATTGGCGGCAGGATTGTTTTCCGCAATGGCGCATTCCGTTTGGGGGGGAAGGTGGAGGAATCCTTGCGCGATTATCTTAGAGATTCGGAGCTGCCCTCGCCCGCGCGTGGTTGGCCGATCCACGAGAAGAGAGTGGAAATCGAAATTGCCTTGAACATGGGAAGAGCCTCCGCGTCGGTAATTACTTCAGATTTGTCTGAGGAGTACGTAAGAATAAATTCAGATTACCGAACTTGAGGGGAGACTGCGTGGATATCGAGACACGAATCAGTACTGCGATGCATCTGATAAACAGGGCTCGCGGGGAAATAGGACGACGGGTGGTGGGTCAGAGGGGATTGGTTGATGGTTTGTTAATTGGCCTTATTGCCTCGGGCCATGTGCTAGTCGAGGGCGTGCCGGGCCTAGCTAAGACATTGGCGGTTAGAACGCTGGCGGATGTTTTTTCCGCCATGTTCAAGCGCATCCAGTTCACTCCGGACTTGCTACCAGCGGACCTAACGGGAACCATGATATATCGGCAGCAGACCGGGGAATTTGTACCCCGCAAGGGGCCGATTTTTACCAATGTCGTATTGGCTGATGAAATTAACAGAGCCCCCGCGAAGGTTCAATCCGCCTTGCTTGAGGCGATGTCTGAGAACCAGGTTACAATCGGGGAGCAGAGTTACCAACTGCCCAAGCCATTTTTCGTTATGGCCACTCAGAATCCGATTGAGCAGGAAGGAACCTATCGGCTCCCGGAAGCGCAGCTCGATCGTTTCTTAATCAAGATTAGCGTTGATTATCCCAGTCCGGTAGAAGAACTCGCGGTTCTTGAGAGGATGGTGGATAAACCCGAAATAGAGCTGCGGGAGGTGCTGGATTCGGAAAATGTCCGGCAAATCCAGAAAGCCATGGAACTAATCAAAGCCGAGGAAGGGATTCGACGCTACATTGTTTCCTTGGTTGCCATGAGTCGAATAAAAGATAGGCGCAAATTCCCATTTACGCGCTATATAGAGTACGGAGCTTCGCCCCGCGCCACATTGGCCATTTACCGCTGCGCGAAAGTGCAGGCTCTATTCGAGGGGCGCGAGTTTGTTCTACCTGAGGATGTAAAGGCCGTGGCGCCCCCTGCCCTTAGGCATAGAATTGTTCTTTCATACGAGGCGGAGGCCGAACAGATGGACGCCGACGCGGTGATAGCCAATCTTCTAGCCGCTGTGCCGGTGCCATAGGTGATTCAAGATCTTCCCTCCCATGTGCGGCGCCTGCATGTTCGCTCCAGAAAACTGGTGGAAGGCCTGTTCGCGGGCAACTATCACTCGGTTTTCAAGGGTCCTGGCCTTGAATTCGATGAGGTTCGCGAATACGAATATGGGGATGATGCTCGGTTCATAGATTGGAACGTTTCGTCGCGCATGACAACTCCCTACTCGAAAACCTTCAAGGAAGAAAGGGAGCTGATTTTTCTCGTGCTGGTTGATGTTTCGGCATCCTTGTCAATGGGATCGGCAGGTATTGATAAGCGGGAGCTGGCCGGCAATATCTTTGCGCTTCTGGCCCTTGCCGCGGAGGCCAACGATGATAGGGTAGGTTCGCTGCTCTTTTCGGATCGAATCGAGAGGGTTGTCGTGCCCATGAAGGGGCGGCGTCACGTTCTTTGCCAAATAAGCGAGGTGCTCGGCTATCAGGCCGATGGACGCGGCTCGGATTTGGGACTGGCGCTCAGAACAGCTTCCCGCCTGCTTAAGCGAAGAAGCATAGTAGTGATTCTCTCTGATTTCAGGTGCGATGCTTATCAGGTTGAGTTGGCTCTCCTCTCTCGCAAGCACGATGTAATCGCCGTACGTCTACGGGATTTTCTTGATAAACATTTCCCCTCGACCGGCCTTTTGGATTTTCTGGATCCTGAAAACGAGAGGGGTTTCACTGCTCATGGAACCTCGAAATCACTTAAAAAGGAATATGGAGAATTCTGGGAAGGACAAAGGCAGAGGTGGCTCGCGGATTGTCGAGCCTCTGAAATAGATAGCTTGGAGATTGGTACTGATGAGCAGGCCGCCGAAGCCCTCCAGCTCTTTTTCCGCAGAAGACGCCGAAGATGAGGCCGCGTTCCTGGCTGCCGATAGGCTCGGCGTTGTTTCTTTTTCTGGGCGAAATCTTGAATGCTCAGGCTACGATTAAGGACTTGAGTTTTTTCCCACCGCTGTTCTTTGTCGGCGACCTTGTGGAGCTACGCATCGACATAGAACTTGAGAGTTCGATGCATGTCGAAATTCCGCCAATTTTACCTGATTCCGACTGGATTGAGATTCATGATATTTCTATTGAGGCAGTCGATTACGGGGTTAACGTTGTTATCGTATTCAGTTCCTATGCCCCGGGTACTCAAAACCTGCCTTCCATGAAACTTGGATCGCTTACCCTTAGCGATATCGAAATTCCGACCGGTTCGATTCTATCAAGAACACACGGGGGAGTTCGTCTGCTTCGAGAGCAGAAAATGCTGCCGGGCACCAGGCTCGAGATGGCTTCAGTGCTTTCACTTATGGCAATAACGCCTTTTCTGGCTTATGGACTATTCCGGATACTGCGCCGTTGGTGGAAGAAATGCCATGATTCATTTCTCTATAAGCGCCCTCTGCGCCGCATTCGAAGGCTCAGCAAAAGGCTAAGAGCCAATATAGGTTCGGTGAGAGCCGCAGAGTGGTATTACGAGCTCAGCAACGGACTACGCAGCTACTTGAGCTATAGGTTGGGATGGGATTGCATGAGCGCCACTACCGCGGAAATCGCGCTGATGAAGGATGTTCATGAGGGTCCGCGGCAGCAGTTTTTGGAGGTATTGAAAGAGGGCGATTTGGTTAAATTCGCTGGTAGGCAGGCAGATGCCGAGAGTCTCGGGCGCAGCTTGGATATGCTGAATGCCGCTGTTCTGGAATGGGAGCAATGAGTTGTTAGGTTTTGATCAGCCTGGCTGGTTTGCGCTGTTTCTCTCCTATCCCCTGCTTATATGGGCTCGCTTCCTGTGGAGAAGGCGCGGAGGGCGGGTGATTCTTCCCCATTCGATGTGGAGGAGCGACGAATTTAGACCAACCCATGCTTGGCTGCGCCTCTGCGTCGTATTGAGTGAGCTTTCACTCTGGGTGGGTTCGGCGATTCTAGTATTTGCATTGACTGGCCCCAAGATAAACCAAAGGGAGGAAATTCATCTTTCGAGAGGTATCGATATCATGCTTGTCTTGGATCAGTCGCTTAGCATGGGGGCAAGGGATTTTCCGCCGAGCAATCGATTCGATGTAGCAAGGGATATGATTCGCAGCTTCCTCGATGGGCGTTCCGGCGATTTCATCGGACTTGTCACCTTTGGATCGCAGGCCCTTCTTCGTTCTCCGCTAACAAGCGACTATGCCTGGTTGCAAAATCGCCTGGATGAGATTGAACTCAGGGAATTGGGGGATGACACCGCGATTGGAATGGGCCTAGCCATGGCCACTCTTCATCTCTCCGATTCAAGCGCCAGTGAAAGGGTAATTCTGCTGCTAACTGACGGGGATGATAACGCGGGAGAGATAAGGCCGGAGATGGCGGGGGGTTTGGCAAGCAAGCATGGAATTCGAATTTACACTATCGGAATGGGTTCGAAGGAGGAGGCTTCAATCGAGATTGACGATCCAAATACCTCGAGTATTCTCCGTGGTCGTATTGTCACTGATTTCAACGAGGAGCAGCTGCGTTTGATTTCAAGGCAGAGCGGCGGCAAGTATTGGCGGGCGAGTAGTTCGGAAACCTTGAATTTGGTGTTTCAGCAGGTGGATGCCTTAGAAAAGGTGGAGCGTCGAATTTCGAGTAGGATGACTAGCCGTCCGATTCATCGCGCTCTGATAGTCTTCGGTGGACTCCTGGTTACTGCGGCCTACTTGTTCCGGCGGCTTGTGCTCCGGGGGATGCCATGAACTGGGGATATGCAACCGCCTTCTGGGCCTTCCTGGCGCTTCCTATTTTGATACCTATCATCGCATCAAGAGAGCGGCGTTCTTGGCGCGAGCTAGGGCTGTTCGGAAAAAACGCGCTCGAGTTGCAGATTCGAACCTTTCTACGCGATTCGGCAATGCTCTGTTTCATAGTTATGACGCTCTTTGCAGCGGCAGATCCGAAAGTTGGTAGGCAAGCGGTTACGGATGAATTCCATGGACTTGATGTGGCTATTGCATTTGATATTTCGCGCAGCATGCTTGCCAGGGATATTCAGCCAAGCCGTCTTGAACGTTCGATTAACGCGCTCAAACGGATTGTTTTGTCGCTAGATGGCGCAAGATTCTCGCTTGTAGTGTTCAAGGGAGACGCCAGGCTCGCGGTGCCCATGACGGAGGATAAGATTATGCTCAATCTTTGGGCAACTCGTTTAGGACCGGGTTTGTCTACCACGACTGGCACTAATATCGAGACCGCACTCCGCGTGGCGGTAAATTCCTTTCCTAAGGGGGATGGGAGAAAGCGAGTGATAATACTGATTTCCGATGGCGATTCGCTCAGCGGGCGAATAGATAGAATAGAGAGGGAACTTTCGGAGAAAGATTTTCCGGTTTATGTCCTAGCCGTTGGCAGCGAGGAGGGGAGCCTTATTCAACTTGCCGACGGTTCCTATGTCAAGGATTCCAAGGGACGCCCGGCGCTAAGCCGCATGGATACAAGAACCCTTCGACGGGTTGCAAACGGTACGGGGGGAGCATTTTTCGATATTGCGAAATCGGGTGCCACTAAGCTCCTGATTTCCACGATTCAGGAGAGAAGGGATTTCACCGAGAATACGAGCATCGAATTTGCCGGCTTCTACCGCTACAGGCTTTTTCTTGGGCCGGGGGTGGCGTTTCTGTTTTTATTTCTGCTTATCAGAGTTGTGCCATGGCAGCGAAAATAGCGTTCATTCCGGTGATTGCCGTCCTCGCCGCATCTTGCAACGATTTCTCATCTAGCCTGAAGGTGCTGGCTGGCAATGTGAATCACGCCAGAGGTCAGCACCAGAAATCGATTTTGAGTTACTTGGACGCGGGTGAATTACTGCAAGGCGGCGGCAGGGATGTCGTACTCTATAACCTTGCCAATGTCTACTATTCCTTGGGAGAGGAGGATGCAGCGCTGCAGACATGGAGTTTGGCCGAGAACATTGCTGAAGACAGAGATATCCTGCATAGAATTGCGTTCAATAGGGGAGTGTTTTTCTATCGGAAGGGACGATTCCATGAGGCCTATGCTTCGTTTAGACAGGCGTTGAGATTGAACCCCAGCGATGTGGATACGAAAATCAACCTCGAAAATTCTCTCCTTAGAATTACGGAATTTATTGGGATGGAGAACTCGCAGTTTGATGCGGAAGATTCGATCCATGAACCTGCGGAGGAGGATGAAAACGCTGTTTGGGGGGAAGGTGAGCACCTGTTGGATTATGTTAGGAGAAAGGAGGCGAGCACTTGGCAGGGAACACCGGTAGAATCCGAGAGTGCCGAAAAAGACTGGTAGCGCTTGGTCTTTCCCTGCTGGGCCTCACGGCGTTAGGTGGGCAGGAGGCCGGAATTTCCATTGAACCCAGACGCATCGTGCGGGGAGATATGGCGAATATTCGAATTCGCACTTCGATCCCTTGGGGACAGGAAGTGGAAATCAGAAGGCCGGAACTTGATGAGAGCTTGGTGTGGATTGCATATCCTTCTGTTCGCTCGTGGACTCCCGAGGGAGAGCCCGAAGTAAGGCTTGTCGAGGCGCTAGCGAAAATTCAGCTTACCCGTTCCGGTATTTTTTCGCTTGGTTCGTTTCGGATTCTTTCGAACGGATGGGAAGCTGTTACTTCCGCCACTGAGCTTATTGGCCTAGAGAGGGACGAGGCGAATCTACCCTATCCGGTTTTCGTGGAATGGCGGACATTGCCAAAGATGTTTTGGCAGAGTCAGGCAGTTCCGATAGTCCTTGAAGCTAGAAATTTAACCTCGTTGATTTTAGCCGATGCCACCCTTCTCAGAGAGGCGCCCGTGGGACTGCTGGAGGACGTGCGCAATTTAGAGACGGTGCAGACGCGGCAATTCGGCGGGGATGTTCTCTATGATGTGCCAATGGCTTCATGGATTTGGACGGTGAATGAGCAGGGAAGGTTTGAGTTTCCAGCGGTGAGGATTTCTGTTGGTGGTTTGTCTCGATGGGTAGAGGCGAGGGCGGTTGATGTGCTCCCGCTTCCGGAAGAGGCGCAGGAGAGCTCGGCGGTAGGACGCTTCAAACTGGATGTAAGCTGGGACGAGGGGCCATATAGCGTTGGCGATATTGTTTCCGTAAGAGTTAGGGTAAGCGGAACCGGGAATCTCAATGTGCTGAAGCTCCCGGCTCCCGAACTTAAATCCGCGGTTCTAGTGGGGAAGGGTTCTAGCTCTTCATATGTTCCAACTCTGATGGGCTATGAGGGCTGGCGCGAGGAAAAATTTGATTTTCAGCTTGATGAGATAGGGAACTTGTCTCTTCTTGTTCCCGAATGGGTTTGGTTCGATCCGGAAGATGGTCTGCGGGAATGGACCGGATTTCGGACCTCGCTCTTTGCCTCGGATATCGAAGCCCATGGTTCGAATGCCGATTTGCTTCTTGGACCCCACCTCTTTCGCTATAGGAAATCTGTTTTTCATTGGAGGAATGGATACTGGGCCTTCTTGTACTTGCCGGGTTTTCTGGTGTTGATGATACTGTTTCTTCTCGGACGCATGGGGAAATTGGACAAGGAGCTGAGGATTTTTGACATGAACTCGACGGCGTTATCGCTGGCTCCCCTGCTCTTAGCAGCCTTGCTGCTTCCGGTTTCCGCCCAAAATCCGGTATCAAAAAGCGAATTAGCGTCGCGGGCGGTGGAATCTGCGGGGCGGGGAGATTGGAAAACCGCCGCGGAACTCTATGCGGAATTTGAGGAGGGCTGGGAACATCCGGGATTTTTGCATGATTTTTCAATTGTACATATGGAGTTGGGAAAGCCGGATGTGGCCATGGCATCGATTCGCCGGGCCCTGTTTCTCCGCCCAGGCGTTCGGAGGTTCAAGAAAACACTCGGTGTTCTGGAAGAGGGCCTGGGGTTCTCAAATCAGGTTCCCCTCACCCTGGCATTCCCACCGGCCCTCGTTTTTATTCCGCTTTTGCTGGGCGTTAATGGTTTTTTCTTCTCACTAGTCTTTTTGATGTTTCGTAGGGGTGTAAGGGAATTTAATTTTCTCGTACTATGTACGTTCTTTCTGCTCTCGTCGATTGCCGCTGTTGGCGTTTGCGACTATCTTTGGAATCGACATACGGCCGCGGTGAGAGAGGATTCGGAGCCGCTTAGGAAAATTCCGAGTCCCTTGGCTACTGACTGGGTTCAGCTTCCGGCGGGTGAACTGCTAAGCATTGTTGCCTTTAAGAATGATGACTGCCTGGTAAGAACTGGTTATGGACTGGAGGGTTGGTTGCCGCATTCTTCGCTGATTATTATTACGGGAAGATATGAAAATGGATTTCAGTACAATACTAGATAGATGGGAAAACCGCCGGAAAGAACGAAGCAGGCGCAAACATGTCGCGCAGAGCGAGAACTGGCTCGATGATTATCCGTTTGATGCCCGGATGCTTGTAGAAAAGGATAAGGGAGATTCTGCTCGTCGGAGCGAGGCGAGAGTGAACTGGAAGCGGAAGGCTCACCAGGATGCGCTGGATTTGCATGGTTTAACAGGAGCGGAGGCAAGGGAGGAGATAGGGCTTTTCATCAGCTCGATGCAAAAACGCGGGCTTCGAAAGGGATTAATCATTCATGGTAAGGGGCTGCACTCCGATGGCCAGGCTATACTAGGCGCCCTGGTTCGCGAATGTTTTGAGAGCAGTAGCGAAGTTGGAGAGTTTGGAAGAGCTAGGGCTAGGGAGGGCGGTTCGGGCGCTACTTGGTTCCTGCTGCGTCAGCGTTCTCGGTAGATTATTCTACCCCGGGTAAGATCGTAGGGGGACAATGCAACGCGAACCCTGTCGCCCGGAACGATGCGGATGTAGTGCTTACGCATTTTTCCTGATAGATGGGCCAAAATCAGGTGGCCTGCTTTCAGTTCAACTCGAAACATGGTGTTGGGAAGCGACTCCTTCACAACTCCTTCCACCTCTATGGCCTCTTCCTTCAAAAAGTTCCTCCTACTCCATCTTGCTTCCGAACGTATAGTATTTTTGGTGTGGCGTCCAGTCAAGGACTCAAGAGATGCTGTCGCATTGAGTTGACTTGCATCCAATCACAGGCCGTGGTCTGTCTTATTGACAAACTACGAGCTATCGTTCAGATTGTGCGCGCTTTTCATACGGAGTTTTTATGGACAAGAAATTCAAGGGCGAAATAAGGCGGAAATTGACAGAGCTCAAGGAAGAGGTTCTCAATACTCTAATCAATGAAAACAAAGACTTCCGAACAGCGGTGGAGGATATGGGTGTAAAGGACCTTGCGGACGTGGCTTCCAATGATTTAGATGCTCGAATTCTAGAGGCCATTGGAACAAAGGACACAGTGCGGCTGAAGAAAATAGAAGCGGCCATTGGCCGCTTGGAGGATGGTCGCTTCGGAATTTGCGCCAGCTGTGGGAAGAGCATAGCCGATGAGCGCTTAAGCGCTATTCCCTACGCGGTTATGTGCATAAGTTGCCAAGCCAATTCCGAGCGCCGAAGGATGCATTAGCTACTCAGGTTAATTTCATACTTGGACCTTCCGATAATACCCTTATGAGGATGGAAATAGATGCCGGTGCGGCAAGCGGCCAGATATCACCTTTTCGGATAGCGCGTATTTCTCAATCTGGCGGGCGTGTATCGGTTCCCGTAAAACCTTCTCAAACTGTATTTGCTCAATTCAGGTACATCTCGGGTACTCCTGCCTCAGTTGGCGAAGGCACGGTGCCGATTTCCAAACTACGTCTATTGAATCGCATTGTCGGCATGCTTCAGGCGAGTAAGGCAAACTCGGCCGGCAATCCCGAATTTACCGATTTACAGCTTGATAAAACCGAAATCGAAGAGTATGGCGCGAAGCTGAGTAAGATAAGGGCAGGACTGGTTCTCAACCTTAGTGCCTAAATCCTCTTTCTTGCATCTCTTTGCTCTGATAGAATTTGAGTGGTTTTGACACCTTGAAAGTGAGTTCGATGCTCTCGCGAATCTGCCCGTCCGGAAGGCCCCTAAGCGATAGCCGTGAAGCTGAGCCTATGCACCAGCTAGCCCTCGTGCTTGCGTATTGCTGTCTTCCTAGGGGATTTATTGCCGGGCATTCGCTGATGATGCAGAAAGTTCGCATCTGCTTTCTTGTATGCGCTCTATTCGTGTTTTTTCCAAGTTCTCCAATCTTCCCTCAAACTCGTTTTGACTACATTCATAACAAGGGTGATATTTGGCACCTAACCAGCATTATAGATTTGGAAGTGCTGGCAAATGGCAAGTACAATTCCAGCTCACAGATTCGAAATAAAATTTCCGTCGAGATTGTCGAAGGAGAGGGAGGCGATGGTTCACTACGAGCTAGGCATCAGATATCCGAGAAGGTCGCAGGCTCCGATGTCTACTCCTGGTCCGAGGATTATGAGGTTGAATATCAAAGAGATATCCGAGGACATGTATCGGGTATCAAAGCGGAATCTCCGGTGCCGATGACCCGCAATATTCCGGTTTATCCCGATGGACCTGTTTCCCCGGGCGCGGAATGGACGGCCGACGGCTCGGAAGTTCTCAATCTCGGTAGGTTGTTTTTTCAGGCTGACATGCTTCTGGAAATTCCATTTGTAGCGAACTACAGGTATTTGGGATCGCTTGAACGGGATGAGAGGCAGATGGAGAAGGTTTCGATAAACTGCAGCTATCGGTGGATTCCGAATTCGGATACGCTTGAAATTTTTAATGCCTATGCTTGGTTCCCCGTCGAACTTGTTGGAACTTTCTGGCAGGAAGTGCTATGGGACGCCAGCGCCGGCAGGAATTATGCGGAAACAGGCGGCTTCGAATATACCTATATTATGAACGATGGGATGGAGCTCACCTTCAGGGGGGCCTCGAGAGGCCAGGCGCTATATTCCGCCCCGCTCGATAAGAATTCGATAATCAAGGAAATTGAGGAACTTGCAAGCGATGATATCAGGGCCTCATCCATTGACGGAGGACTCAGTATCTCGTTGGAAAACATACACTTTGTGCCGGATGAGGCTCGGATGCTCAGTGGGGAGGAGAAGAAATTAGAGGGGATTGCAAGGGTACTCGAGCGTTATCCGGATAGGGATATCTTGGTTATCGGTCATACCGCAAGGCCGCCAGGCAGCTCGGGTGGCTGGAAGCTCTCTTATCAGCGTGCGCAAGCCGTAGCTAGGTTTCTTATCGAGGGGGGAGTGAGGGCGAATTCGCAGGTGGTAATTCGCGGCATGGGGAATTCGCAGCCAATTGGCGATAATTCCACCGAGGAAGGCAGGAGGAAGAATCGGCGGGTGGAGATAGTTATTCTGGAGAATTAGCATAAGCTTTCCAATTCGAGATTTTATCCGATGCCTGGTTGAATGTGATACGGCGTGCTTGTGAACCCGGGCAAAGGGATTGTTTGAACTCTGCTGCGTTGAAAAGAGGGTGGGGCGCCGATTCGCAAGGAGCCCTTGCAGCCCCGATGAGGATATCGAGTTTTAGAGGCAGATTTGCGCGTTTTCGAATCACGGATCAATCTCTACTAGACAGCAGGACTGAAAATGTATAGAATTTTGTTAAAAAGGAGGCCTTATGTCAAGAAGAAAAATAAAACTGCTAGCGATTGCACTGCCGGCTGTACTGCTAGGGCTTGCAATCCCCGCCTGCAGGGACGGAATCGGGGGTTTGGATCCTGAATCAACGCTGTACTGGAGTCTTGGAACGGCCGGACCTAAAACCATCGATCCCGCTCTGAACGGCGCAACTGACGGAGGGGATATTCTCAGCAATCTGTATGAGGGTTTAACTCGCGAGCAGGCGGGTGTTGTAAAACCCGGTATCGCCGAGAGTTGGGAATTCACCGACAATGATACAACCATTACCTTCAAGCTTCGTGATTCGAAGTGGTCTGATGGTTCGAAATTGACGGCGCACGATTTCGTGTATTCTTGGAAGCGCGGTATGGATCCCGCAACTGCATCCGAGTACGCCTGGATTTGGGAGTATACCAATGTAGTTGGCGCGCAGAGGGCCGCGGAGGGTGAGGGTTCTTTGGATGAGGTCGGAATCGAGGCCTTGGACGACAACACCCTGCAGGTGAAGGTGACGCGTCCAACGGATTATTTGGTATCGCTCTTGTCTTTTTACCACTTCATGCCTGTTAAGCAGAGCTCTGTTGAAGCCGGCCCAGAAGGAAGTTGGGCAATCGATCCTGAATTGGCTATCAGCAACGGCCCTTTCAAGCTCACTAGCTACACAGTTGGCGAGGGCTTGACAATGAGGAAGAATCGCAACTATTGGAAAGCGGATGAAGTTGGGCTCTCTGCCATCGAAGTTGCATTCATCGATAATGACACCACTGCATACACCGCCTATCAGGCGGGCGAATTCGATTTTCTAAGCGAGGTGCCCACAGCGGAGATCCCCAAGCTGGCTGCGGAGAATCCGGAATTCTATATATTCCCGCTTCTTGGAACATACTATTACAATTTCAATTTGGATTTGGATATGTGGAAAGACGAGAAGGTGAGAAGGGCGCTTGCCCTTGCCATCGATAGGGAAAAGATTACCGAGATTCAAGCGAGAGGGAGCGTTCCGGCCTCCGGATTTGTTCCCGTAGGATTTGTTGACCATGAAGGAAACGATTTCGCCGAAGTTGCTGCATTCCTTGGGACAATACCGACTGACGAAAGCGGAATTGAAGAGGCAAAGCGCTTATTGGCGGAGGCCGGATATCCCAATGGCGAGGGTTTTCCGAAATTTACCATCATGTATAACACCAGCGAGACGCACAAGCAGGTAGCCGAGATGGTGCAGGAGATGTGGAAGACAAATCTGGGCATTGAAACCGACCTCGAAAACCAAGAGTGGGCAGTGTTTCAAGATACGCGGAAAATGGGTGATTACGAGCTTTCCCGCGGCGGGTGGCTCACCGACTTCATGGATCCTATGGGTATGCTTGCGATATTCATGACAGAGAACGCCTATAACGATCCCAATTATTACAACTCCGATTTCGACGCACTTCTAAGCGAGGCTAATAAGACAACCGGCGCGGCGCATTTTGATGCTCTTTATTTAGCAGAAGCGATTCTGATGGAAGATTTGCCGATTGTGCCTGTGTATCACTACACCGAAATTTACCTATCATCCCCGCAGGTTAAGAACTGGACGAGGAGCGTACTTAGCGCACTGGATTTCAGCAATGCCTACCTTGAGAGATAGAGCGTAGTGAAGAGGGCTGTTCGGAGGCGAACAGCCCTTCTTTTCAATGCTCGGTTAGCAGTGTGAGAAATTACTTCCTTAGACGCTTTGTCTATTCCCTGTTTACGATTTTTCTGATTGCTACGGCTACCTTCTTCATGATGCGTTCCATACCTGGGGGGCCATTTACAAGAGAACGGCCGGTGCCTGATGAAATCATGCGGGCGTTGAACGCCAAGTACAAACTGGATGACCCGCTTCTTGTCCAGTATTTTGACTACATGAAGGCTTTGGCGACCTTCAAACTAGGGCCATCGTTTTCCAAGGTGGGTGTTTCCGTAAATGAGCTGATTGAGCTTGGTTTTCCGATTACCGCAAGAGTTGGATTCCTTGCGGTTCTGCTCATTATCATACTTGGAATCCCACTCGGGATAGCATCCGCTTTGAAGCAGCGCCGCCCTCTTGATTACTTTGTTATGTTTATGGCGACTTTGGGAGTTACAATCCCGAGCTTTGTTATAGCCACCCTCTATATTTATGTAGTTGCCGGGAAACTCGGATGGGTGCCTAGTTTTGGATTGAGAAGTCCTGTCTCTTATATAGGACCCATACTTGCCTTAAGCGGATATCCGCTGTCATTTGTGGCGCGGCTCACCCGATCCAGTATGCTGGAGGTTTTAAGGCAGGACTACGTTCGAACCGCGCGCGCGAATGGCCTGAGCGAGCTGTCTGTAATCGGCAAGCATGCGATGAAAAACGCTCTGATACCTGTAGTTACTTATCTGGCGCCCACCATCGCTATTCTTATGACAGGATCGTTTGTTGTTGAACGCATCTTCGCCATTCCAGGGATTGGCAGATACTTTGTCGAGAGCGTCTCCAACCGTGATTACACCGTAATCATGGGCGTTACAGTGCTCTATGCTTCCTTTTATGTATTCATGGTTTATCTGGTGGATGTCTTATACGCGATAATCGATCCGAAAATAAGATTCGATAAGGAAATAGCCTAAGCATGTCGTTCGGACCTGGCTACTTCAATTTCGTTGGTGAGGAAGAAAAACGAAGTACGGAAACTCTCGCGAAATCTCTTACCTATTGGCAGGATGCATGGCGCCGATTGAAGAAACACAAATTGGCCATGGTTGGACTTGCCGGCGTGGTGTGCATAATCCTATTTGCGGTTCTGGGCCCTAATTTTTCGCGATTCTCGTACTCGGATCAGATTTTGGACTATGCCAATACTCCGCCTAGACTGGATGTTTACGAGATGGCTGATGATTACTATGTCTTCTTGACGGGAGATTATCGCCTTCTCCGTGTTAGTGGCGAGGGCGAGATACTCGGGCGGATATTCGATACGGATAAGGATTCGGAGAATAAGATCTATACCTATTCTGATGCCAAAGTGGGTTTGCAGATGGAACTGGATTTTTCCTATAACCTGCTGCCGGGCAAGAAGGCCGACTACGATTTCACCTTCGTGGCCAATGGGGGTGAACCGATAACCGAGGTTACCAAGACGGTATTCAACAGAACCTATCCATTCGGAAGCGATTCGATTGGCAGGAGTATTCTAGTTAGGGTTATGTACGGCGCTAGAATATCGCTTATAGTAGCATTTGTGGCCTCGCTGGCGAATCTGCTAATAGGCGCCGTGTATGGCAGCATTGCCGGCTACGAGGGGGGCCTCATCGACATTCTCATGATGAGATTCGTCGACATTCTCACTTCCATCCCATTACTCCTTTATGTGATTCTAATTATGGTTATGGTGGGTAATCGCGGCCTATGGACAATTATAATCGCGCTGGGAAGTGTTTACTGGATTAACATGGCGAGGCTAGTACGGGGGCAGGTACTATCCTTGAAAAAGCAGGAGTTTGTCTTGGCCGCTAGGGCGCTGGGTGTGAAGAAGCGATCAATCATATCAAGGCACCTGATACCCAACGCAATCGGCCCAATTATCATATCCATGACAATGATGATACCCCGGGCCATCTTTACTGAGGCCTTTTTGAGCTTCATTGGCCTGGGAGTCTCGGCTCCAATGGCGTCCTGGGGAACCCTGAGCGAGGATGCCATCTCGTCGTTTATGTCCTTCCCGTATCAGTTGTTTTTTCCATCGATTGCCATCGCGATTACCATGCTGTCCTTCAATTTTTTGGGAGACGGTCTGCGCGATGCCTTAGACCCCAGGCTGAGGAAGGGTTAAGCCAATGGGAGGCAGGCCATTACTTGAAGTCAAGGATATCAGCACCTCGTTTTTTTCGCATCTGGGCGAAATTCAAGCGGTTAGAGGCGCTTCATTCTATCTAGAGCGGGGCGATGTACTGGGCATTGTTGGCGAATCCGGTTCCGGCAAAAGTGTTACCGCGCTCTCGATAATGGGTTTAATCGAAACCCCCGGAAAAATCAAGCAGGGTGAGATCGTATTTGATGGTGAGAACCTAGTAGAGAAGAATCAGAAAGAGATGAGCAAACTGCGGGGGAATGAGATGTCCATGATATTTCAGGACCCTATGACGTCCTTGAATCCGGTCTATCGCATCGAGAATCAAATGGTTGAGGTTATTCGCTGCCATAGGCGGGATTTGAATCGGAGGGAAGCTGCCACGCGGGCAGTCGAAATGCTGAGGCTAGTTAAGATTCCGGAGCCTGAGAGACAGATTAAGAGTTATCCGCATGAATTCTCGGGTGGAATGCGCCAGAGGGTAATGATTGCCACAGCCTTATCCTGCAATCCTAAACTGCTGATAGCCGACGAACCAACAACGGCCTTAGATGTGACTATCCAAGCTCAGATTCTGGATCTGATGAACGATTTGAGAGAGCGCATCAATGCTTCAATAATCTTGATTACTCACGATTTGGGAGTAATAGCCGAAGTGTGCAGCAGAATAATTGTGATGTATGGCGGAACTATTATGGAATCGGGGAACGAGAGGGATATCTTTTACAATCCCCAGAATCCATATACGGTGGGACTGCACCAGTCTATTCCAAAGGGTAACCTAGCAATTAGCGAGAAACGCCTAAAGCCGATTCAGGGCACGCCCCCGGATTTAATGCATCCACCGAAGGGTTGTCCTTTCTCGCCACGCTGCTCACACACAATGAAAATATGCCTCGAAAGATCCGCGCCAACTATCCGCCTAAGCGATACTCACACATCCGCATGTTGGCTGCTTCATGAAGATGCGCCAAGAATTGGCAGCTATAGCAAGGGGAGCATTCTTGATTCATCAGAAGCGCCTTTTAGAAGTTAAGCACCTCCGTAAATACTTCCGAATTCGGGGAGAGAACATCCTAATTGGGAAGAAATCGTTTTTGAAGGCCGTGGATGGGGTTTCCTTTCATATTGACCGGGGGGAAACCTTTGGACTTGTAGGCGAGTCCGGTTGCGGCAAGTCGACTATGGGCCGAACTATAATTCGTTTGTATGACGTTACCGGCGGTGAAATCTTCTTTGACGGCGTTAACATCACGACTAAGAGCGAAAAAAGTCTTATCCCCTTTCGTAAGCGCATGCAGATGATATTCCAGGATCCCTATGCCTCCCTGAATTCTCGGATGACAGTTACCGATATCATCGGAGAGGGCATCTTGGTGCATAGTATTTCCAAGGATCAGGAAAGGCAGGATAGAATTTTCGAGCTGCTGGACTATGTCGGATTGAAGCGGGAGCACGCGAATCGCTATCCCCATGAATTCTCCGGAGGACAGCGTCAGCGAATAGGCATCGCCAGGGCTCTGGCGGTGGAGCCGGAACTGGTAATCTGCGATGAACCGATTTCGGCGCTGGACGTTTCGATTCAGGCTCAAATCGTCAATATGCTGGAAGATTTCCAGGACGAGCTGGGACTAACCTATTTGTTTATTGCTCACGACCTATCCATGGTGAAGCACATCTCCGATAGGATCGGCGTTATGTATCTGGGTATGTTCGCGGAAATTGCCGAAAGCGATGAGCTATATGCGCGTCCTCAGCACCCGTACACCAAGGCTCTCCTATCCGCGATACCAGTGCCCGATCCCGATTTAACGAGGAGAAACAAGAGAATCATCCTCCACGGCGATGTACCCTCGCCAATTGATCCACCGGATGGCTGCCGCTTTGCAGCTCGATGCCCCTTGGTATCGGATTTATGTATGGAACTTACCCCCGCACTCGAAGACAAAGGAGCAGGCCACCTCGTAGCCTGCCACAATGTCTAGGGGAGCAGTATAGTGCTTTTCAGCTAACTATTTCAGCAATTGAGCGGCGCTTATACCGATTGGCGTGTTCGGACCAAGTTCCACAGCCTTCCGCAGATTGCTCCGGCTGCCGGATTTGTTTCCCTGCGCATCCATACTGAGCCCGGAAAGATACCAGGCAGATTGAGCCGCCTCATCCTTTGGATTGCTATCCAGATAGCGAGCAAGCACTGAATCGGCCTTCGCGTACTCCCTGCTCTCGATGTACAGAGTAGCCATTACAACCGAGTATTCGCCCAAAAATGGATCGGTTTTCAAGGGGCTGATACTATTCAAGATATCACGCGCCACTCGAGGATTGCCCAATATCTGTTCCACCTCTCCCTGGCGGAATAGGCATTCACGTTGCAAGGCACCGGATTCCCACACAGCGCCTCTTCTAAATAAGTCCTTGGCGCCAATGAAATCCCCCTTGTTCATAAGAGTCATGCCTTCCTGGAGATAGTTGGTTGAATCGTCTTCCCAAGTAATGAAATCGTCGACATTGGCCCTACGCGCTCGAACTGCGGCGGCGGTGTTCTTCGACGTATCGGCGCGGTTGATCAATGAAGAGAATTTGGAACCGATTAGCTGGCGAAGATTGACGGCGCCGGTTTTTTCGCTAGCTAGGTCGGCGCTACTATACACCCCGTCCTTTGTAAGAGTAATCTTCCTGGCTCCAGCGGAAAGTTCGGCAAAGCCATTGCCCGAGAGTCGAATTGAACTCTCGTTCGGAATGAGATCTCCAATCCCTATTTGCTGCCAAGCACTGTTGTTTTTTCGGTACTCTAGGTTGCCATCGAGATAATCGATTTTGAGATCCACGGCACTCAAGGGGATAGTTAAGCAAAGTAGAATCAATACCCCCACTACAGTCAATAAAGTGTGTTTTTTCATAATGAACAATTATACCGCAAAAAAATAGAAACAACAAGAAAAATTGAAACTCTTTGCAAAAACTTCGGGATTAGGCTTCGACAAAGATTTCACTTCATAAACAGTATACCTGTCAACTGCATTTTGCGTGGGATTGTATTAAAAACAAGGTTCCGGCACAAAAATGACTTGACGGATCCGTAGCATAGTCTTATACTAGCTTTTTGATGGTATAAACGCATGGAGGGCTGATGTTTCGATTCAACAAGGACATGGAATATGCGTTAATCTCTCTGGTGGAGATGTCCCGCCAGGCAGACGAGACGCTGCTTTCGGCCCGGGAATTATCAAGGCGATATACCATCCCATACAAACTGCTGGCGTTGGTCCTTCAGAAACTAAGAGGAGGAGGGGTGGTGCTCGCTGAGATGGGGCCACGTGGCGGCTACCGATTGGCTAGGAAACCGAGTGCGATTCGCTTGAAGCAGATTATCGAGGCCGTCCGCGGCAACGAGCGAATTGCCGATTGTTTAACGGCGGATAGGCGCTGTGTACAGGATGAATGCGGATGCACAATCAAGCCCTTTATTCAGATATTTCAGGATAGATGGGTGAGCTTCGTTGAGAATACCACTCTTGACGAGTTTTCGACACTGGAGGTTGGAGCGAATGGCGAGTGATCAGGATATAAAGGACGCTCTTTACGATGTTATCGATCCGGAATTGAACATGAGTATTGTCGATTTGGGATTGGTATATCGGGCTCAGGTTGTCGAAGAAGGCATAGCGGAGGTTGACTTCACTCTTACCTACCCAGGGTGCCCCCTTGGAGATGTGATTACTTCCGATATCATATCGAAGGTCAAAAAACAGACGGATGTGAAGGATGTACGGACTCGAGTAGTCTGGACCCCGCCTTGGAATCAAAACATGATGAGCGAGAATGCGAGGCTCATGATGGGTTATCCGATTTAGAGCAGGATGATTCACCTCTCATTTACCAATAGGAGTTGTTATGAATCTGGTAATTGATAATTTGGAAGCCGGTTTACCGGAGAAGAAAATATTGCAGGGAATATCTATTGAGATATCTGATAATGAAATTCACGCGCTGATGGGGCCAAATGGCTCCGGGAAGAGTACGCTTGCAAGCGTTATTGCCGGGAATCCCCAGTTTGAGGTTTTCGAGGGGAGCTTTTCCATGGGCGGAGTGAAAATTTCCGAAATGGAGGCCTTTGAACGCGCTCGCGCCGGATTGTTCTTGGCCTTTCAGTATCCCGTCGAAGTTCCGGGTGTTACCGTTGGGAAATTTCTCAAGCGGGCCGTGGAATTACGTCGGGGCGAGGAGGGGAGATTCAGTGTTACCGACTATATCAGGGAACTCAGGGATATGATGGATTACATGGGCATCAGTCAGAACTTCATCAATCGCTACCTAAACGAGGGCTTTTCGGGCGGAGAGAAAAAGCGGATGGAAATACTTCAGATGCTGATGCTGAAGCCGAATTTTGCGATTTTAGACGAAACCGACTCGGGTTTGGACATTGATGCGCTGCAGGTAGTGGCCAAGGGGATAAACAGGTTGAGAGGGAAGGGTTTCGGAGTCCTTCTGATAACTCATTACAAGAGAATTCTCGATTATGTTAAGCCAAACAGGGTCCATGTAATGGTTGATGGGCGCATTTCACTTTCCGGGGGACCGGAGATAGCGGATGAACTGGAAGCAAACGGCTATGAGTGGGTTAGGGATACAATGAAACCCGAAGATGTGAGGGTAGGAGCATGAAGACTGTGCCAGTAGCTGAATTTGCGGACTACAAGTATGGATTCTCGTATCCCGATAAGTCTGTGTTCAAACCGCGAAAGGGACTTTCGGAGGATTTAGTAAGAGCGATAAGCAAGCAAAAGCGTGAACCGGGGTGGATGCTGGAATATCGGCTGCGAGGGTTGCGAGCCTTTCTTCGAAAACCAATGCCAAATTGGGGGGCGCGGATTGGCGATATAAACTTCGATGAAATCTACTACTATGCCAAACCTTCGGTGGGCCAGGTGTCCTCGTGGAAGGATTTGCCGGAGGATATCTTGAAGACCTATGATCGCTTGGGTTTGCCCGAGGCAGAGAGGAATTTCCTAGCGGGTGTTGGCGCCCAGTATGATTCGGAGGTGGTTTATCACTCGATTCATGAAGAATTGAAAGACAAAGGAGTGCTGTTTCTTTCGCCGGAGCAAGCGGTGGAGGAGCACCCAGAGATTGTTCAAAAATACTTTGGGACAATTATTCCATTTAATGACAACAAGTTTGCGGCGCTGAACACGGCGGTTTGGTCGGGGGGAAGCTTCATATATGTTCCGCCGAATGTGAAGGTTGATATTCCCCTTCAAGCTTATTTCCGGATTAACTCAGAGAGTTTTGGCCAGTTCGAACGCACGCTCATCATCGTAGACGAGAATAGTTTTGTCCACTATATCGAGGGTTGTACCGCGCCGGTTTATACCACTGATTCATTGCATAGCGCCGTAGTGGAAATTGTGGCGGAAAGGGGGGCAAGGGTTCGATATTCGACAATCCAGAATTGGTCGGGCGATGTCTATAACCTTGTCACTAAGCGGGCCTATGCCGCCGAAAAAGCGACAGTTGAGTGGGTGGATGGGAATATCGGTTCCAAGCGTACGATGAAGTATCCGGCCGTATGGCTGATGGGCGAGGACGCTCACGGGGAAGTGCTTTCCATTGCCTTTGCGAGCAGGGGCCAGGAACAGGATGCCGGCGGAAAGATTATTCATGCAGCTTCAAATACTTCCAGTGTGATTACCAGCAAGTCGATCAGCAAGGATGGAGGTACCGCTACCTATCGCGGCTTGATTAAGGCAACCGAGGGCCTCAGCGGCATAAAGAGCCATGTGGTTTGCGATGCCCTGATTCTCGATGAGAACTCTATTAGCAAGACATTTCCATATATGGAGATTGAATCCGAGGATGTGTCCATAGAGCACGAGGCGAGGGTTAGCAAGATTAACGAGAATCAGATTTTTTACTTGATGGCGCGCGGCTTGTCTGAAGAAGAGGCCTCTATGATGATTGTCAATGGATTTTTAGATCCGCTGGTAAAACAACTGCCAATGGAATATGCAGTGGAGCTCAATCGCCTGATAGAACTGGAGATGGAAGGGAGTGTGGGATGATAAATTCGCTTAGAAGATCGGCGGAAGAGCTTTTCGAGAGGAGAACCTGGCCGAGCGCTGATGAGGAAGATTGGCGCCGCACCGACTTGGCGCGTCTTCTGCCTCGGGGAGTCCTGGATGCGAGCGCCAACCTGACCGGCGAGTTGCAAAGTTCGAAGGAGGGGAGCGCTGGCCCGTTGCCGCTGCCGGAGGGCTATGTTGGAAGGGTTACAAGCGAGAACGGAGTTGTGGTAGGGCTGCACCCCTCCAAACCCCTAACGGAAGCCGGTTTCAATCTGCGGTGGTGCACGCCGGGTAATTTGCCGGAAATCCTCAAGGGAATGGGCGAGGCCGAACTGAATGAATCTGAAGAGAAGATTGCCGCGTGGCACTATCGCGACATGCCTGGGTGCCTAGTGCTTGAACTGATTGGAGAATTCGACAAGCCCATACTGGTGGAAGAACGTCTGGTTTCCGGGGATTACGAGGGCGCGCCCCTGTTCTCGGCGCCTCACCTGCATATCACGGCGGCATCGGGCACGAAGGGGGTTGTTATTTGGTCTTTGGAAGGAGCCCCAAAGCATGATAAGTCCGTAGCTCCAATCATCAATGGAGGGCTAACTGCCTCTGTCTCTTCCGGAGCGAAGCTGGATATCACATTGAGGCAGAATCTTGGAGCATCGATTGCGGCGTTTTTACACGGCCGATTTGACGTGGAAGAAGGCGCTGCCGTGGATTTTCGAGAGTCCCATTTTGGTTCGGCTTTGCTAAAAACACGTACAAGAGTCTCGCTAAGGGGCGCAGGGGCCGATGCCCGTCTAAATGGAATTTATGTGGCGGGAGAAGGCAAACACTATGATATCGGCACGATTCAAGAGCATCGCGCCGCCCATGCCACCTCGAAGGCTCTGTACAAGGGAGCAGTGGTGGGCCGCGCCATATTCCAGGGTCTGATAAATGTACGGCCCCATGCAGCGAAAACAGACGCCTATCTCACCAACAACAATCTTATCCTAAGTGCTGGAGCACGTTCGGACTCGCTTCCTAAACTGAACATCCTAACGGACGATGTCAAATGCAGTCACGGTTCAACCACGGGCCGACTTGATAAAAACCAAATCTTTTACCTGGGAACTCGCGGTTACTTGCCGGAAGAGGCCGTTCGCGAGCTTATCCGCGGATTCCTGTTGGAGGCCTTCACCAATGCGCCAACTCCCGCCCGGGGAATGTTCGAGCGCGACATCAATGCTGTGATTAGCGTGAGTGAATTATGGGCCGATGGGTGAAGGCGGCTAGAATGTCGGAGTTTGTCGATCTTCCAAGCCATCAGCCATCACTAGCGCTCGAGGTGGAGGGCTACGACATTGTAGTTTTCAGACTGCCCGATGGATGGGGCGCCCTTGATGATACCTGTTCGCATGAGTATTCGAAACTCTCGTCCGGTGAGGTTTGGAATGGACGCGTATACTGCGAGAAACATGGCTCTTCCTTTGATTGCAGGAACGGCGAGGTTAGGGGCCTGCCTGCCACCGAGGGGGTGAGCGCCTTCCCCGTCGAACAAAGAGGCGAGGATATCTATGTACAGTTGCCCGATTACAGTTAGAAGAGAGTTTTGAGTGGCTTCCGGCGCTTCTAGTATTGATTCCAAGTCCGAATTAAGTGATGAGATTCGAGAAGACTTTCCGCTGCTCGTCGGTAGTCCGGAACTTGCGTATCTTGATAACGCTGCCACCACCCAGAAGCCCGAAGCGGTTCTTAGCGCGATGGACCGCTATTATAGGGAAGGGAACGCCAATGTGCATCGTTCTCTGTATAAGTTGGCCGAAATTTCCACCTTGGCGCTGGAGAATTCCAGACGCGCGGTAGGACGGTATCTGAACGCCGTTTCGCCGAGAGAAATTGTCTTTACCAAGGGCAGCACCGAGGGCCTGAATCTCTGCGCCTGGAGCCTGGGAGAGCTGCTGCTCGGTCCGGGCGATATCGTACTTGTGAGCGCACTCGAGCATCATTCCAATTTTGTTCCGTGGCAGCAGACAGCTAGGCGCGCCGGTGCGGAGCTTGTAGTTATTCCGGCTAACGAGGATGCCACGTTAAACGTGGATTTTCTAAAGACGCTGGAGAAAGATGGAAGAGCAGGCAGGGTGCGCGTTGTCGCTGTAGCCCATATTTCGAACGCCTTTGGAACTATTAATCCTATACGAACCATCTCTACCTGGTGTCGCGACCATGATATCGCCATGGTATTGGATGCGGCTCAGTCGCTGCTTCATCTGCCGGTTGACGTTCAGGCCGCAGGTACGGATTTTCTGGTTTTTAGCGGTCACAAAACCTACGGACCAATGGGCGCGGGAGTTCTTTGGGGTCGTGAGGAATGGTTGGAGAAGATGCCTCCATGGCAGACTGGCGGCGAGATGATATCCACGGTGAGGATTGAGAAATCCACCTGGAATGAACTGCCGTATAAATTCGAAGCCGGAACCCCGAATGTCGCCGCCATTGTAGGCTTAGCGGCAGCCTTGAATTGGATAAGCACGATCGGCCTCTCTCGTTTGGAGGCCCGCGAAGTGAGACTGGACGCATACGCCTATGAAAAGCTCTCATCCGCTCCGGGCTTGAAGTTATACGGTCCAGCCGATCCAAGCCGGCGGCGAGGGATATTTTCCTTCAATTTGGAAGGAATTCACAGTCACGATGTGGCCCAGTACTTGGATAAGGCCCAGATAGCCATCCGCTCGGGTCACCACTGCGCTCAGCCGGCAATGCGACTTCTGGGTATACAATCCACCGCTCGAGCCTCCTTGGCGTCGTATAACACCATTCATGAAGTAGACCGCCTGATTGACGCGATAGTCGCTGCGAAGGAGTATTTTCGGTGATGGGTGAACTGGATGAGCTTTACAAGGAGATAATACTCGATCACTATAGATTCCCACGCAATAAGGCCGATTTGTCCCATATAAACGACGAGCACTTGCACGAGAATCCTTCCTGTGGCGATTCGCTCAAGTTGGAACTCATTATGGGGGAAGATGGGAGGATCGAAACGCTGCGTTTTGATGGTCACGGATGCGCCATCAGCACCGCGTCGGCTTCTTTGATGAGCGAGCGGCTTATTGGCAAAACTGCCGAACAGGGCAGGCGGCTAATCGATGTTTTCCTAAGTGTGCTGCGCGGCGAAGAGAGCTCCGATAGCTTAAAGGAGTGGGGAGACTTGATGGCGCTCGGAGGTGTTGCGCGCTTTCCTCTGCGGGTGAAATGCGCCACGCTTGCCTGGCATGCGGCGAGAGGGGGTTTGTCGAACTGCTATCCTTAGGCACGCTAGAACTAGGCCAGGTTTTAAAACCGCAGAATACTTAGAATGAGGCCTGATAGGAGATAAAATGAAAGGTAGTATTAGGACGATCCATGCACCCGGCGCCATCGGACCCTACTCCCAGGGAATTCGCGCGGGAGGATTTGTTTTCGTTTCCGGCCAGCTGCCGCTGGACCCGAGGAAGGATGAGATTCCCGATGGAATTGCTAATCAGACAGAGCGGAGCCTGAGAAATGTACAGGCCATCCTAGAAGCGGCTGGTTGCACGATGAATGATATCGTTGAAGTTTCGGTTTTCTTGAAGGATATGAGCGACTTCGCCGCGATGAACCAGGTCTATGAACAGTTTTTTGAAGCGCCTTATCCCGCAAGGGCTGCTATAGAGGCGGCCAGGCTTCCACAGGATGCCCTTGTGGAAATCAAGGCATGCGCATTTGCAGGCGGATCCGCTAACTAGCAACAGGGCCGCCTCATCCTTCATCTGGCTTCTTTGATGCGGCTCGGAAAATGGATTAGTTAGGCTAACTATTGTTTTTGTAAGCAAATAGGAGATTAATTGCTGCATATATAGTGCTTTCGTATCTTGAAATCTACAAGCCAAAGAGGCAGAATGGAAATGCAAAATACTAGGAGGATTCATGTCCGTTGTTTTGAAGGAGAATTTTACATTCAAACAACCGCTGTGTGAGGAGATATTCAGGCGCAAGTATATGCTGCATGGCGAGGAATCTGTAGAAGAGGTGTTTAGGGGCGTGGCCAAGGAAGTTGCCTCGGCAGAAGTCAAGGCGCTACGAGCCGAAGTCGAAGAAAGCTTCTATCGGGAAATCTACTCGGGACGTCTTATCCCAGCGGGGCGTATTCTGGCAAATGCCCGCCCCGATAGTCCCATGAAGAATTACAACAATTGCTTCACCATCGATGTTGAAGATTCCTTGGAGGCCATATACGACTCTTTGAAAGAGGATGCCGTGATTAGTAAGATGGGCGGGGGAGTTGGGTTCGATATTTCCAAGCTCCGGCCCAAGGGCAACCCTCTCTCCCGCGGGGGTGAATCCTCCGGTGTAGTTAGTTTCTTGAGAATATTCGATCAGAGTGCGAAGACAATCATGACGGGAGGTCAGCGAAGAAGCGCTCACATTGCCCTGTTGGATATTTCTCACCCCGATGTGGAGGAATTTATTGAAGTGAAACGGGGTGATGCAAATAAGGAGCTAACTCAATTCAATATTTCGGTAAAAATCACGGATGAGTTCATGAGCGCCGTGGAGCATAACGAGGACTTTAAACTGCATTTCGACGGCAGGGTATATAAAACCGTTCGCGCAAGAGAACTCTACGATAAGTTGGCGCGGCATGCCTTTATGCACAACGAGCCTGGAATTTTCAATGCGGATACCATCGAGAGATCCAACAACGGTTACTGGGCCTTTGCAATGGACAGGGTAAATCCCTGTGGAGAGCTTGTGATGCCCTCTTATTCTTTGTGCTGTTTAGCCTCAATGAAGCTATCGGAGTTTGTAACCGAGCCCTTTGCCTCCGATGCGAACTTTGATTATGAGGCCTTTGCCAAATCGGTGAAGATTGGGATACGCTTTCTGGACAATGTACTCGATGTAACAGCGTATCCCTTGGATAAAATTGAAGCATTCTCCAAGAAATGGAGGCGCATCGGACTGGGTTTTACAGCCCTGGGAACTACACTGGCTATGCTGGGCATTACCTATGGATCCGAGGAGTCGATCGAATTTGCATCGAAAATGTCGGCCGCGCTGCGGGATGCCAGCTACCGGGCCTCGTCCGATTTAGCTGCCGAAAAGGGCGCCTTTCCTGCTTTTGATGCTTCTTCCATTCTAGCCGCTAATTTCATCCGTATTTTGCCCGGGGATATTAGAACTCTAATCGGCAAGCAGGGGCTGCGAAACATACAGATGAACACTGTGGCTCCCACCGGCACGACAAGTCTTTCCGTGGGTCAGAATTGCTCCAGCGGAATCGAGCCCGCCTTTGCGCTTCAGTATGAACGCAACGTCCGGGTAGGCAGGGGTGACGAGATTAAAACCGAAACGGTCTATGATGCAGCCTGGCTGGCTTGGAAGGAGAAGAAAGGACAGAACCAGGCAATTCCTCCCTGGATGGTAACAACGGCGGACATAGATCCATACCGCTCGATAGACCTTCAGTCTGCAATTCAGCAGAATATTGATCACTCGATTTCCAAGACCCTGAATCTTCCCCCTGGCACCACCTTCGATCAATACAAGGATCTTTTTTTCTATGCCTACAAAAAGGGGCTCAAGGGTTTTACCACCTTCAATCCCGAGGGCAGCATGAAGGGCGTTTTGGAGCATTCGAAGAAAGACGCCGCCAAGTCCATATCTCGCAACCCCGCTCCCGCTCGCCCTTATGAGCTGCCCTGTGAGATACAGCACGTGAAGGCGAGGGGTAGGAAGTACATTGTAATAACCGGAAATCTCAACGGCAGTCCTTACGAGATATTCTGGATCGATGTGCCGGATGACGAAGAAATCAGCATCAGCAGATACACAAGGGGCGTGGTGCGCAAGGTGAAAAAGGGACAATACGATTTGGTTATGAGAGATAAAAACCCCCATGTAGTGCTTGAGGACTTTACGAAGGTATATGATACCCCCAATGCGTCGCTTGCCAGATTTGTTTCGATGGCTCTTCGACACGGCACTCCACTGCAGTTCATCATAGGCCAGCTTCAAAAGGACACTCATTTTACCGATTTCGAGAGGGTTGTGGGACGGGTACTCAAAAAATATATCCGCGATGGAGAGGAGATAATCACCGGCGATTGGCGCTGCCCCGAGTGTGAAACCGGACTTATTTTCCGCGAAGGCTGCGCCACTTGTCCGGCCTGTGGCTGGAGCAAATGCAGGTAGTTCGAAAGAATACTATGCAAGGAACAGTTGTCCGATCCGTGGTTTGACCAGGCAGCAAGTTTGCCTACAGCAATGCAGATGCTCGGGCTGGGCTCTTAGCCAGGCTCCTATACCCGTTCAGAAGTGGGAGGACAAGCGCCTGTAGGGGGGCAGATAGTTCTGAGAAAATGGAATTTTAGGGTGAGATTGAGCTAATTTTCTATGTAGCAGCGCATTAGAATGATATTTGCCATGGGTTTTTTGGCCAGGCAAAATGAGAAAAAATGAGAGAATTTTCGTTTTTTCGCCCGAAAAGTGGGATTTTTGAGAAAGAATATTGCCAAAGATTATTGATTGTGCCAATAACAATATTGGATTGCCGAGGCATGGCCCTAGGTGGGGAAGCCGCGCCCCTCGCAGGTGCGAAAAAATGGACAATTGCAAAAAATACTTGTTAAACTATTTTGATTGTGCCATAGTTGTGTTGGGTTGCCGAGGTATGGCCCTGCCAGATGGGGATAGGGGTTCCGGTCGCATGAGAATGCGATGTCAAGATTATAGCTCGGTTCGAGTCCGAGACTCGGCGGCCTATTTCCTCCACAATAGAGAGTGTCTTCTATCAGAATCAATTACACCTTTCCCCGCTAAAAAAACGTATGCAACGATGGCGAGGTGATACCGTTTCCTGGAATGAGAACTATTTTTATGTCGTTTTCACTGTCTTCTGCGTAGCGGAAGGCTAGGTTGCCAGTGGCATTGTCCTTGTAGATGGCGTCCGGATTGGAACAGGCTTTGGGCAGTTTTTTCAGCTGATCTTGGGACAAGTTGATATCATCTTTTTTACGAGCACGGGCTCCGTGGATTACGGAGCGATCCTTTGCCATCAGCTTAACGTCCTCACCAATAGCATCTGCTGCATCTGATCTGAGTGTTCCAAACATCGCATCGACGTAGAGTCGTTTGTTAGGTAAGGCATCGTCTGGCAGATTGCTTACGTAGGCATCCCACTCACCTGGAGTTAGCTTGTATCCTGTCATTTCTTGTCGGTAGTTGGATTTCATATATGAAATTGCCGATTTGCCCTTGTATTTGATTTCTCTTAGGGCTGTATATCTGGTGAAGTTGGGAGCTAGCATTTCGCGGCCTGGGTCGTAGCGCCATTCGCGGGGATGTTTGAGTTGGTGTCGATGCCTTTTGGAATGCTGACTGCGACGCCTGAGGCCTTGGCCTGGGAATCCGTTAGCTGATTGCGATAGCACTGGCAGCCCCAGCCGTTTGGCAGCGTGCCGGTGGCCCAGAAGGCATCGTCGTAGCGGAGTATCATGTTGTGGAACTGGCTGTGGGCCTGGCGTTTGGATTTGCGCTGCACCTATTTGTATTGCCAGTAGGGAAAAGATGGGTTTGGCGAAGCATCTGGCGTGTTTCGCCTGCAGAATACGCAGTCAGTATATTGGTTTGGTAAATGGTGCGTAAGCGCCAGTTGATATATTGCTTAGCGGCGGCCTGGCCGCGGATTAGCGCTATGTCTATCTCCTCGGCGGCGACGTCCATGGCGAGGTGAATCTGCCGGTAGGCGTCAATCTGAACCGTGGGTATGGCTAGCGCCTGGCGGCGTTTTTTCTCCCTGCGAAGATA